>Ga0307507_10000367_pt1 | contig 92615 bp, 28 predicted proteins | sample 7_EM_MG_FD_207223 | JGI IMG/M metagenome (GOLD analysis project Ga0307507, IMG submission 207223) | Populus trichocarpa ectomycorrhiza microbial communities from riparian zone in the Pacific Northwest, United States - 7_EM | ecosystem: Host-associated > Plants > Roots > Unclassified | place...
GGAGACGCTTATGGGGTATATTATTATAGGCGCCGCTAATATCTAGGCTAAGCATTAATACTATAAAGTCCTTTCGCATAGCCTATGCAGTTTTAATGGTAGTAGCGAGTAGTGTAAGTGCTAATAGCGTTAAGCGATTCTTTCTTGCCCCTATTTAGCTTTGTAGTAGTAGGGCGTATTCCTCTACCGTATCTACTATGTAGTCCGCTATAACCTTTTCTAAGATCTTGCTTAGGGTGTTTTCTAAGGCAATAGGGCAGTAGCTTCCTAGGATTAAGTAGTCTACTTTACCTTCTTTTTATAAGATAACCGTTGTTATGGATCTTCTAAGTCGCGGGTAGTAGCCTATTGTAAAGCATACTCTAGCTACATCTGCAAGCTAAGGTGCTATAAGTGGTCCATAGGTCTTTAGGGCTTCGTTTAGGATCCCATCTAGTCCTAGTGCTGTGTTGTTTAAGAGGCGGCTAATAGTTCTGGCTATTTCTTCAGTTGTTATGTCGCTGTTAACCCTTAGGCAAGTCACCGGTGTTTTACTAATAATATCGCTAAGGTCTACTGGAGCTGGTTAAGGGAAAAATCTTTCTATAAGGATCTTTGCCTTCTTATTATTATTACTTATAGCCTATAGTTCGCCTGCTCTTCGTAGGGGTAATAGGTATAGATCTTCTACTAAGCATCCTACCTTTTTCTTTACCCATTTCGCTATAGTCCAAAGGCCCTTGTTATAGGGGAGACTTAGGTTAGTAGTATATTTGTTTATAAACCGTCTCCAGTTATTCCTTACTTCTTTTCTTAGGGTATTCTTTAGCTGGTTTCTTGTGTCTTTATATTATCTCTTATCCTTAGAATTGTGGCTGCTTGTATATTTCCTCCTTACTCATTATTGGCTGGCTATAAGGGCCGCGCACTGTGTGGACTATGCGTGTTGCGCATAGGGGCCTGGTTTTAAAACTGGGCAGTACTCTTTTAGCCCACTTTTAATTACTGCCTGGATCCTTTCTAGTCTTTAATTAATTTCCTTAGGGGTAGCTAATAAGCCTCGCTTGTTTAGTATTAGGTGGATTTCTTCTAGGTCTTAGAGTTGTTATTTAATTATATTAAGGAAGCTATCTATGTTAAGCTTCCTTATTGCGTATCTTTTACTATTTGGTTGCGCCTTAATGTCTAGATCTAGTTATATCTAGATAGGAATATGGTCTAAGGTAAGTGCCCATTCTTCTTTAGGGGAGCACCTTTTAAGTCTCTAGTATAGGTTTTCATCCATAATTATGAAATTAATTATACTTTTGGCAGTGCCCTATTACCATATAATTACACCTAGGGGGGTAGCTAGCTTAAGGCCCCTATTATCTATAGCTTTTAGTAGGCACTCTGCCTATTAATTAACAGCAACATAGATGCCCCCCTACTATAGGTGGTGGAGGTTTATGTCTCCTAGTAGAATAGACTCCACGTATTTAGTTTCTAGCAAGCTTATTACAGATATAATATTCTCTATCTATGCTACCCCTTCGACCCTAGGGTTATAGATATTAATAATTTGTACTAGTCCCCTATATGTCTAGATAGTTATAACTATAATATCTAGGTTAACTGCCTGCCATAACCATAAGGCAAGGCTGATATTTTTACTAATTATAAAGCATACGCGTATAGCTGCTTTTGGTTTATATAGGAGCTAAAATCCTTAGGGGCAGTATATTAATTATATATAGGTATTGTAATACGGCTCTTATATAGCAAGAATATGGTATTTTTCTAGGTCTAAACTGTCTAGTAGGGGCCTTACTAGACGGTGGTTCGTATTGCCGCAATTGTACTGTATAATGGTCAAGTAGCGGACCCCTAGTAGGGGTCCTTCGCCTCTCCTTTACTCCTTACTTCTTCCGTTTCTACTTTCTCTAAAATATTTAGAACTTCTATCTCCTATGTTTACTCCCTAGCTACTACTTATTTTGTATAGAGCTTTCTATTTCTATATCTTGTATTCCTACTAGCCTTTTTAAATCTAAGTCTGTTATTGCCTCCGGTTCTTCCCCCATTCTCGCCGGTTGGCTATATGCCCCTTATAAGCTAGCTACATATGTTATATTTACCGCGTTAAATCTAATTCTTAATTATCCCGGCCTTGAACTTGCTGTAGCCGTCTATAGGGGTCTTCCTACTGGGTGTTCTCTCCCTTATGTCCTATGTGTCCCTTATGTCCCTGTTCGGTCTGGTAATATTATATAGTATTGCTTTTGGCCCGTTAAGGCTTAGGATGGCTGGCTTAGCCCCCTAGTATTAAAGGTAGGAAACGCTAGGAAGATACCTATATCCCCCTAGCTTATCGCCTGTTATTTCTATTTGTATAACCTAGCGTGCAGTTATTCCTATAGCTGTTAAGCCCTTTCCTTCCGTCTTCTATATTTAATGCAGTCTTCTCTCTCCCACGCCTTATGTGTGCTTTAGTAACAGTTCGCGCATTTTATTTGGTCTTGATTTATACATTGTCTTATATTATAGGGGCCTGCACAGTGGCCGCAGTATACCTGTGCTGCGTATGTGGATTGGGTGTGTCCCTATTATATATAGCGATAATATCGTTCCAGGCGTAGTCTATAGTTGTAGAGCCTTATGTTATATATAAGGCCATTTATAATTATTCCTTTTTGGATAAGAAGTTTTTGCATTCCTGGTATATATACGCTAATAATAAGGGAGCTATGCGTTTATCTATTGTCTCCCTAGCGAGTCTCTGGCGCCCCTTATATCCTCTTATTGTTCTTATTATATACTTAGTTTGTATTTTCCTATTAAAGCTATTAGATTTGGGTAATTACAAGTCCTAGTATAAGGCGTTCCATTTGTTTTACTATTTTCTATAGTTACTGTATTGTCCGCCTGGCGTCCCCTTTCTACCCTAAGGCTTATGGGAACCGACAGGACTTTAACTAGGTAATCTTTATAAAGCACTTTTATGCTAATACGCTCTCCTAGCCTATCCCCTGCCCTTACGGCCCGTTCCTTTACCTGTTGGTCCTTTAGGGTGACTCTAATGTCTCCACTCCTAAGGTATTAGACTGCGACGGCGTTGTAGACCTCTTTACAAATCTCTATAAAAACTTCTGTTTCTGATTGTCCCTTAAGTTCCTCTGCCTTTTCTGTATTTGGTCGTATTGTGATTATATACCCAGTTGTTGTTTTTAGGGGGGTAGGTTCCCTATACTATAGAAGCGCAGCTACGGCAGCCTAGGTGCGGTTCGCCTATAGGGGGGGGTTTTATTTATCTTTAATTTTATTTAGCCGTTAAAGGATTTAATTAAGGGTTTACTAGAGGGGCGCCTAAGGTTTGCTAGACTAGAGCTATTCTACTAGCTATATTAGTTCGTAATAGCTAATAAATACTCCCCTACAGTTCCGGATACTAGACGCGTCCAATAGGCTTTATATTTTGTTAGATGCCTTCTTAATTAGGGTATTTCCGCTTTCTAGTATAGTATTCGCCCGTCCTTGTTGTTGTTGTGGGGGGCCATTGTTAGGTATGGGTCTGGCGGTCACACGCGACTGCGTACCACCGTCGTTCTACCTATGCCTCCCCTGTGATGCATGCATCTCAGGGGATTATTAGGGTGTTTTTCAGGGTTCTTTTGGTTGGTTTGGTCTTTTTGGGCCAGGTGCAGCAAGAACTCCAACAGGTCGCACCAAAAACGGACTTATTTAGGGTCCTATTTATAGGTTACGTAAAACAGCGTTACGCCTATTAATATATTTATTATATTATATAAGGTAAGAATATAGATAGGGAGCTCAATAATAGAACAATAGGGTATATTATATAGACAGACAAATCCTTAAGGAAAAAGGAGGAGTCTATATGCGAGGTAAGAAAGGGGTTTCCCTAGTTATATACAGTACACGTGCCTTATAAGCAAGTCATCCCTAGGTTGCCCTAGGGTTACCTATACCTTATAGCTATATAACTATCTACCTAGGTTTTACCTAATAATACCCCCCCCTTTAAAAGGATTGTCCCTAATCCTTTATATACTTAAGCCTTAATAAAACCCCATAAAAACCTTAATAAGGAAAAAAAAAATTAGAGGGGAAAGAGTATTTTAATTTTGCGTATAAAGAGACAGGTAGTATATATACGCGGCATAAGGATGTTAAGGAACTTTAACTGCCAGTTAAAGTTGTCTAATTAATTAGATTTGCCTTACTAAGACTACCCACATTTAACTAAGCTAGTAGTGATTTTCTATCCCTAGGATAGAAAATCCTAATTAGTCTATTTAGGGCTTACCTAAATTTAGTAGACCATTAAAAATATTCTAAAAGATCGCTTGCGTAGGTAGGTTGCTAGTATTTTATAGGTAGGTTATGGGTTATTTATATACAGCCAGACTTATAGGTGGTAAGATAGTATACCTATTAAATCTACTGCTAACCCTATACTTTAGCCTTACACTATACTAGCGTAGCGCTATATGTACTTTATAGGTAGGTTATAAGTTACTTATATATAGCTAGATTTATAGACGGCAAGGCTATATACCTATTAAATCTACTACTAACCTATACTTTAGCCTTATATATTATCTATATAGTATATATATAGAATAGTATATAAGTTATTAGTATAGGTTACTGCTAGTGGGTTACTAGTAGGTCTTAGACCCTAGTTAAGTAGGCCTATTCTCTAACGTAATAATCTGCTAAGCTAGTATAGAGTAATAGACTAGGTTTAAAAAGGAAGCTTTTTAAATTAAGCTTTATTAGTATATACTATAGCTTTACCTATAAGTTACCTATAAGTTACTAGTATAGCTAGGTTATGTTAGAATATGGCTTATATAGGATATTAATAAATTACGCTTTACCCTATATATATCCCTTGTAACGCCATCGTCCACAGAGTAGGTGGTCCGTGCGGAACACCAAACTCAGAAATACGCGTATGTTGTTTATAGATTTGATCAATAGATTTTTATCAACTATGCCTTCTAAATGTACTTCCAACAATCTAGATCTTGTTGAGCCGACTTAATATAATGTTCAACCAAATCGCATCGCGAAAAACCCTCCCCCCAAGCCCTGGCCGCTGCCCGATTTCAATCCTTTCCACATTGACGATTTTGAAGACCATGGCCATCCCAATCTACCTCCTAACGTTGAGCGGAGCGATCCTTTTGCTATATTCAGTCAATTCTTTACCGATGAGATTATGGAGCAGCTGGTAGAGTGGGCAAATAAGTACGCAGAGCAGCAGCGGGAGAGGCAGGAACAACCACCAAACGCGTGGGTATGGCAGCCGACGTGCAAGCAAGAATTATATGGGTATTTGGGTGTGCTTATTCATATGGGCCTTACACACAAATCAGCTATTGAGGATTACTGGGGTTCTTTAGAGACAACTGGCTCGGAGCACATTATTAAGAAATATATAAGTAGGAATCGGTGTCAGCAACTTGATTGCTACTTCCGATGCACAGAGCCCTGGCAGAACGACGATTCTATGCCCCGATCTACTTTTGATCGAGTTGCAAACCTTGCTAAATATATTCGGCTCACTTGCAGGAAGCTCTATACCCCCGGCGCCCACCTCGCAGTTGACGAGACGATTGAACGCTTTATGGGCCGTGCCCCTGAAATTGTCAATATTCCTAGTAAACCAACGCCAGAGGGCTTTAAGATCTGGGTTCTTGCGAATAAGGGCTATATACTTGATTGGCTGTGGCACGCTAGAGGCAATGGAGGCCCGGTTGATCTGGACGAGTCTTTTACTGAGGACGAAGGATTTTTAAAGATGCAGGCAGTTGTACTTGATTTAATTACGCAGAGAGACCCGGATACTAATGAGCCTCTTTACCCTCCTGGAAAGCATATTGTTTGGCTTAATAACCTATTTATAAGCGTTAAGCTCCTTACCCGACTTTAAGAGCTTGGAGTTGGAGCTGCAGGAACTGTTCGTACAACTAGAATGGAGCGAGAAAGGAGGGAGGGGCTTGAGGGCGATATTTTGGTAAACAAATCTACAGGTGGTAGGAAGAAGGTTAAGGTTAAGGTTCCTGCTGAGCAGATTGACGAGAGGCTTGCCGACCTTAAGTTGACTTACGCAGCCCAAATAGAATGGGGTACATTGTACGGGGCAACTTCTAAAGATGGTTAGGTAATGGAGTTTGCTTGGAAGGATGCCAATGTAGTGCTTTTTATGAGTACAGTCGACGACGATAAGTAATACGTCTAAAAGTTCTAAATAGGAGCTGAAAATGAGGCTTAAAATTAAGGTTTTAGCCCTATAAAACCTTAATTTTGAGCCTCATATACTGATTTCGTCATACATCGCCAGGTCGATCAACCAAAGAAACCGAACGCAAACGTCCCCCCCTTACCCAAACTGGCGCCCGAGTGACTCGCAAAGTCTTTGGTGATGAGTACGTCAAGATCCTCGAGATTTCTACCTTCATATTCTACTACAATTTGTATATGGGGGGGGTGGATATTGCAGATCAGCTACGGTCATATTTCAATACTCAGAGAACGCATATGAAGACTTGGAAGCCTCTCTTCCACTTCCTACTAGATATGGTCCTCGGAAACTCTTACCTACTGTCTTCCTACACTCCTACTAACGGGCAAACCACCCGCCACGACGGCCATAAGAAGTTCAGAAGAGACCTTTACAACGCCTTATTAAAACGATCAGTTTGCATATGAAAGGCCTATACCTAAGACCCTCCTTAGCGACGATCTACTACCGATATCCTCTGGTATCCTATACACGAGCATATACTATAAAAGCTTTAGAAGAAGCTAAGGAACTGTTCTGTATATATAGAGGCGGGTAGGAAGTCTTAAAAGCAGATTCTAGGACGTTGTAAGCCTTTATTAAAGCTCTTTATAAATACAATAAAGAAACCTTATAGTAGTAAGGATTGGAAAAGGCCACAGCAGACGCCAAGAACTAGGTTTGGGTGTAGTCTATATAAAATCCCGTTCTATAGGGAGGATATATGCTGGCTGCCTTATTTAGAGCACCTTAACTCTAAAGAATAAGCTATATAGAGTGATTTATATAATATTTAATAGATATTACTAACCTCGTATTTCTAAGTACGGCTGCTTTAATCGTGTTGATTTTATTAGCTAATCCTTATTGATAATATGTGGACGAATTCTGGCGTTATAAGGGATACCGCAGTTCTTATTATAAATATTACTTATTCTTTAATCCCTTAGAACGTCCTCTACTCCACTTTAGTATAGATTATATCTTAGTAATAGCGCTTACTTTTTACTTACACTGTTATAGGACTACCCCCTAATACCTTGTATATAACTACCTGTTCCTACTAACCCAGCAACCAAAGACCGATTACGATACTGCAATATCCGCAATATCTGCAATATTTATAATATCCGCTCGCAATATCCGCTCGCAATATCCGCAATATCCGAAATATCCGTAACTTCTGCCCTGTGTGTTACGGACGCTTTAAGTACGATGTTATAACTACTTAGAGAAGAGTTGGCGGAAGCTAGTTGGTTAATATAGGCACAGTCCAGGATGGATCCGGTGGAACCATGTGATAAGGAATGGTAACCGAGGTCACGTGGTGTTAAACATATTAACTATATTAAACGGAAGGGACGTTATGTTTAATACAGACAACACGCACCTTATATATAAGAGAGGATTTCTTAGGAGTACGGTTGTGTATTTAAAGGACCTTAGTCCCTACTGTAGATAGTTCTCTCCTTATAGTAAATCTCAGAATATAATTGGAGTTAATCTGTTAGGCAACCACTCTACCAGTTATTATTATGTTATTACTTTGTTCTTACCTATATACCCAGCCCAATAATAGAACCCACTATAGTCTAAGCTACAAGGTTCTGTTACACATTCACTACTAAGGTTATAGTATTTGAATAAAGTCGAACAACATACCACTAAAAGCAGTACCAGTTATAACGGCGTCGGCAATAGCTATAACCTCAAGACTAGGAGATACCAGTATAGACAATAGGGATTCTCAAGTGGTTACGCGAGGTTAGTTATAGGAAATGGTTAATCACTTATAAGATAATAATAGGATACTTAAAGAACGCATTAATAGAATTGGAGCAGTAAAGATTAAGCTACCCTTAATTAAACAATTCTTAAGAGAGAAGTTAAAGCTTAAGGGATTTCTTATATAAATGTACTTTAAGGTAGTATAGGAAGGAGCGAAGTTAGCAATATTGTTAGACCAAGTAGCCTATATAGGATTGTTCCTAATAGGGAGGGCACTTAAGTAGTTTAAGCTGTATCTTACGGAAATATAGGCCAATGGCATAACAACTACTAACCAGGACATATAGTATATATTTACCAGTTAAAATAGGTTTATAAAGCAACTAATATAGATATTCAAAGACTTAGAAGCTATAACCATAGCGGAACAAAAGCTTTAGAACTTAGTATAACGCACTTTAGCAATTAAGTATATAACACAGTTTTAAACACTAGCTACATAGGTTAAGTGGAATAATAAGGCGCTTATAGCATAGTATAAATAGGGACTTAAGGCTAAAGTCTAGGACGTAATTATTCTAATAGAAGATGCGGATACTCTAAGAAAGTTAATAGATTAGTTAATAAAGATTAATAATAGAATCTATTAAAGGGAACAAGCTAAAAAAGGGCAAGATAGAGTTCTATAGTTATATAAGGCGCAGAGTACGCAATAACAGACATAGAGTTAAAAACTATAGAATGGCGTAGAGCTAATAGACCTAAGTAGTACTAAAGAAACCTAAAGATGGGAAAAGAAACTATAGAAACCTAGAGGTTAAGGATTAAGTAATTAAAGGACCTAGAAGTAGAGGCCAAACCAGGGATTTTAGTAGTAGAAGACGTTTAGGCGGACTCTATAGTAAGAAAAATAGTTTAAAGATAGAGCTTGTATAAATTGCGGAAAACAGGGTTATTTCACTAAAGCCTATAGAGGTGGTTAGAGTAACTATATAGTAAAGGAAACCAGACTAGCAGACAGTATGTATATACAGAGGGACGACAGTATACTACGAGGAATAAAAGAGTGTTTAATTAACAGTTTTGTATATTGTTATAATAACACATACTAAATTTATAAGGACGCTAAGTATAGCGTAAGCTATTGGCTATAGAAGCTATTATTATCTAAGTTTAAAGGAACCAGTAAACCAGCTTATAGATTAGACATTAAAGATAATAAATTTAACAAAGGCAAAGCATTTACTGATAATAAGGCAATAAAGGCAGCTTACTAGGAGTAGGTAGACCTTAGAGAAATTAAAATAAAAGTAGAGACTAAAACTATTACGGAATAAGGTTTAGTAATGGGTATTGCAACACTATTAGATACAATTTCCATCGCTTTATAAGACAATAGGAGTAATATTTAAAAGAAACTAAGCAAGTAAACAACTACTAGTGCTAGCTTATTACTTAATAAGGGCAAAAGGCTATAGGCTTAAGATTCTTATAAAGAGATAAAAGAAGCTTAAAATTTTTAAGATAAAATAAAATATACCTAAGGACCCATAACGGATAAAAACTAATAGGAAAGGGCAGTAACTTAGTTTAGTAACAAACAAATAAGTATAGGACGCAAGTTCAAGAACTATAAGTTTAGAGAATAAATAAGAACGTTAGCAATCCTAGGTAAACGCAGTATTTAGCCTAAAGATTAAATAGTTAATACTAGGATTAAAAAGCAAGACGACTATAAAGATCTAGCTATAAGACACAGAAAATAAGAAACTATAGATAAGTTTAGAATAAGAATTATTATATAGTAAGAGTAAAAGCTAGATAAGAAATTAGCTATACTAGGTTATATAAGGGACAGAGCACCTATATAAAGAGTTATTAATAGGCTGAGTGCAGGGATACCTAGGGTAAAGTAATTAGATAAACTAGAATAAAAAGAGAATCTAGATATCCTAACTAGGTTTAAAGAAAGATATACTAAAGGATATTATAATATAGTGATAATAAGGTACTTTCTAACGGATAGACTATATACACTAAACCAGCTATATGGAAAGTGGTATAGGCAACGACATAATAATAAATAGGCAGATTTTTATATGTGGCTAGATAAAAAAGTTGTCTAAGACTAACCCATTACGGAAAAATGCATAAGTTATATTAAGGGAGCATTAATTATAATATTAAGGAACCTAGAAGAGGGATCTAGAGACTAGAGAAGTAAGTAATAAATCTTAATACCTATAGCAGAGATACTAGTAGTTAGATTAACTAGGTATAGGTTTAAACTTAAGGATAAAGATAAACTAAGAGTTAACCTAAAATATGCAGCGTATTATATACTATTGTAGATAGCTTATATAGATAATACGTGCAATATGCATAGAGCACCTAAAGATAAGAACTAGAAGTACCTAGTAAGGATATATTAGGCACTAGAGAAAAAGTGGTTTAGGAATGCTAAATATATATATAGTTGGCACCTAGTAGAAGTACAAGGTTAGGGAGACTTAATACTTTAACCAGGAAGATTTCTTATGGAAGAATGCCTAGATAGATAATAGTAGTAGGAGTGCTTAGAGAACACTTGTTTATAGCATATAAAGGAAAAGAAATAAACTAAGTATTGGCTAAAGTTGGACTAAGTATAAGCAGGATCTAGTAGCTAATAGTTAGGAAAAGGGGAGGCGCATAGGACTAGAGGGAACTAGTGTTAGAGCCTTAAACCCTTAAAGAAATTTAAGAATAATACCTAAATTTAAGAGCTAAGTGGCAAGATTAGCAGTTTAAAGCGTTAGTAGACAGTAGAGCAACTAGGAACCATATATTACTAAAGGTAGTGGAAAGGATAAGGTTACTATATAGATAAAAGGAACACCTATATCCACTTATAATAATTTTAGGAGACTAGATAGCCTATAGAGGAGGTATTATTAATCTTAAAATAGGACTTATTTAGGTAACTATTAAAGGGAGACCAGTTAGAATGTTTTTTAATATCCTACCATTAGGATAGGACAAGGTGATATTAGGAATACCTTAGTTACAGGAGTACAATCTAAAGATTAATTGGGTTATAGGTTAAGTTAATATTAAGGATATATAATAGCGCAAAGTGCAATAGTAAACTAAGTTGGTATAGTACCAAGTTGGAGCGATATATAAGGAGACTAAGCGAGGCTTAAGTTATATACCAAAGAGATACCACAAGTATAGTAAAAAGTTATGGTCACTAGAAAGTGAAAAGCTATTAAAGCATGTAGTATGGGACTATAAGATAGAATTGGAAGAGGGAATAAGTTTAAAGTTCTTTCTAATCTACAAGCTTACTAAAACAGAGTTAGTAGCGCTTAAGGAGTTTATCTAGGAGAACTTATGTAAGGGATATATTAGACCATTATAGTTATTAGCAGAATATCCAGTACTATTTATCCTAAAGAAAAACGGAAAACTTAGGATGTATATAAACTATAGACAGTTAAACAGTATTACCAGAAAGGATAGGTATCCTTTACCCTTAATTAGCAAAATCTAAGACAGGATAGGTAATGCAAAGATCTTTATAAAGATAGATCTAAGATAGGCATACTATCAGATTAGGATTAAGGAAGGCGACAAATAGAAGGCAGTCTTTAGGTTAAAGGAAGGACTATATAAGCCATTAGTTATATAGTTTGGGCTTATAAATGCACTAGTAACGTTCTAGAAGTGAATTAATAGTGTATTAGGAGAACACCTAGATGAATTTGTTATGGTATACCTTAACAACATTATTATCTACTTAGAAAGTAAGGAAGAATATAGAAAATACGTTAAATAGGTCTTAAAGAGACTACAAGAAGAACAGATGCTAGTAGCAATTAAGAAATGCAAGTTCTTTACTAAGAAGACTGATTTTGTTAAATTTATTATTAAACTAGGCCAACTTAGTATAGATCTAAAGAAGATTAAGGCTATAGTGAATTGGCAGGAACTAGAGAACGTTACGCAGTTAAGATCGTTCCTAGGGTTTTGCAATTATTATAGAAGGTTTATAGCGCAATAGTTATAGAATATTAAGCTATTTATGAGGTTAATAAAGAAAGAAGAACTATGGGTATAGGGAAAGGAATAACAAGAACTATTTAAGAGAATTAAAAAGTTGTTTACCTAGGAGCCAGTTCTTAAGATCTATTAACTAAGTCTAGAGATAGTTGTAAAAATAGATGCATTAGACTTTATACTAGGGGCGTACTTCCTATAGAAATATTAAGATAGATGGCACCCAGTAGCATACTATAGTTAAAAGATAACACTACTAGAGTTAAACTATAATATCTATAACAAGGAGTTGTTAGGTATAGTCACGGCACTTAAAGAATAGAAAGCATTCTTGCAAGGCACAGAGAAACCATTTGTGGTTAAGATAGACTATAAAAACCTTATAGGATTCCTAATAATAAAGGAACTTAACCAAAGACAGGTTAGATAGGCGGAAATGCTTATAGAATACTATTTCGAAATTTAGTATACTAAGGGTATAGATAATGCACAAGCAGACGCTTTAAGTAGAAAGGCTAAACTATAAAGTAATAAAAAGCTATTGGGAGCTTTGTTATGAAAGGATTAAGATAGATTAATTAGGTATAACTATCTAAAGATTATAGTAACTAAGGAAAGTCAGATCTATAAATTACCAGAGAGTAATTAGATATAGAAGATCTAAGAAGCATAGGCAGAGGATCCAGACTTAGAGCAATACAAAAATAGAGAAGTAATGTATATGCCTAAGTCTATTGCAGAAGAGTTTATTAAGGAATTCTATAAGGGAATAATATAAGAACATAATAGAGCTATAGGCTTAGTGTTAAGACTTTAAGAGGAGTACATTATTTAAGGAATCTGGGGACTAGCAAGATAAGTTATAAAGAAATATCTAAATTACTAAAGGAATAAACTGACGAGGTATAAGCCGTATAGAGGGCTATAACCTATTAAAACACCAGGAAGACCATGGGAGGTTATATTATAGGACTTTATTGTTAAGTTACCAAAGTTAAGAGATCCTATCACAGGACAAGATTATAACGTGATTTTAGTAATAGTGGATAAGCTAATAAAGTAGGGATACTTTATAGCATACACTAAAGAGATATTAGTAGAAGATGTCGCTAGAATCTATATAAAGAAAGTGTTTACAAGACATAGAGCACTAGATAAGATTATATCAAACAGAGATCTAAGATTTATAGCAGCATTTTAGGAAGTGTTTCTAGCAGAATAAGGAGTTCGCGTAGTAATATCTATAGTGTATTATCCGTAGACGGACGGACAAACGGAAAGACTAAACTAAACACTAGAGCAGTATCTAAGGCACTATATCAATCACGTATAGAACAATTAGGTATCGCTATTACTAGTTATATAGTTTACATACAATGCAACACTATAAGAAGGAATGGGGACATTACCATTTAAGGCAAACTACGGATATAAGCCAAAAACATTATTATCGCCACATTAAGCAAAAAAGATAAGTAGCATAGCTAAACAAAGAATGGAGACGTTAATAAATCTTTATACAGACCTTAAAGAAACAGCTAAACTAGTATAAGAACGAATAAAAAGGTACTATAATACTAAGAGATCTAAGGGACCAGATCTTAAGGAGGGAGATAAAGTGTGGCTACTATACAAAAATTTCAAGAGTTAACGATTAAGCAAGAAATTAGACTATATTAGACTAGGACCTTTTAAAATTAAGTAAAGAATTTTATTAGTTACGTATAAGTTAAACCTACTAGCTAAAATAAAAATCTACCCTATATAACATGTTGCAATGCTAGAGCTAGTATATAGGAATATTAAGCTACTAGTCTACAAGGCAGATACATATAGAGGATAAGAGGAAGACAAATAGCAAGTTTTAAAAATCATCAGTTATAAGGATATAGATAACGAAATATAATATAAAGTAAAGTGGATAGGCTATAGTAAGACTACCTAGGAACCACTAGGTAATTTAAAAAACGCTATAGAAAAGGTATAGGAGTATTAGAAGAAAGCAGGTTAGGCAATATTAACAAAAAAGGATTACTGAAAAATAAGTCACCTAAGGGGGACCTAAGAGGAGCAATTGCCAAGCTACTTAGAGTTGTTTCCCTTACAGGAGGAAAGCCAGTCCTTTTATTACCTAGCTTAGATAAACCCTGTTAAACTAGTTTCTACTCTTTAGAATAGACCTTCTTACGGATATATTTAAGGCGTTAAAGATAAGTATAAGCCAAACGTTAAGCTTTAAGGACGTGTGCGGACTCTTCTAAGGCATGTTAAACCTTAAGTAGCGCGGAGGCCAGCTTACTATTAAGCTTTATAGTGGTAGATTAAATATAAGACCCTATAATAAGTTACTTAGGGAACTTAAAGACTGTTAAGAGTAATAGGACGCGCATACTTAGCGTTAGAGACAGAGTGAACATTACAGGACGATTAAATATTTGCTTTGGTATACTTAGAGCAAGAGGAGGGTTGTTAAGATAAAGGACTTGCTAGCGTAATATAAACTAACCCCTTTTTTGTATACCTTGAGCAAGGAATTGCCATTACTTCACCTAGTAATAGTATGGAGGAAACCGTACAAAGGCAACGCTTAACCCAGAAAAGAGAAGAAGAAGCTTTAAGTATAATAAGCAAAGATATTAACCAGAATAATTAAACGGACATCATACCTTTAGTGGACGACTTGGAGATGTTAGGAATCTTTAAAGATAAAGATAAAGAGGAGGGAGATAGTGTTACGGACGCTTTAAGTATAATATTATAACTACTTAGAGAAGAGTTGGTGGAAGCTAGTTGGTTAATATAGGCACAGTCCAGGATGGATCTAGTGGAACTATATAATGAGGAATAGTAACTAAGGTCACGTGGTGTTGAATGTATTAACTGTGTTAAACGGAAGGGACGTTATATTTAATATAGACAACACGCACCTTATGTATAAGAGAGGATTTCTTAGGAGTATAGTTGTGTATTTAAAGGACCTTAGTATCTACCGTAGATAGTTCTCTCCTTGTAGTAAATCTTAGAATATAATTAGAGTTAATCTGTTAGGCAACTACTCCACTAGTTATTATTACGTTGTTACTTTGTTCTTACCTATATACCTAGCCTAATAACAGAACCTACCGTAGTCTAAGCTATAAGGTTCCGTTATACTGTGCGCTTGTTGACCTAGCAATAAGTAAACAGTATATACCCCTTCTTATACCTTTTTACCTTTTTTCCTTATATAACGTCTTGACTTTATTATATAGTTTATGTACGTAGCTTAATAATATCTACTTTACTATATATTATCGTTACTCGTACTTACTCTATAACACTACGTTGCGTTAATAAAAATAAAAAAAAAACCTATACTTTGCCCTGCCCCGCCCTGTCCAAAATGCAGAACGACCTTAAAGCCCCTATAACGGCCGCTAATATTATATCCGTACTTTAAGAACAATTGGCAAATATATAGAAGTCTTTTATAAACGCCCTCGCACAGAACTAGGCCGCTATAGCTGAATAACAAGCCGAACAAGAAGCACGGTATTAGGAATTAATTAAAGCACTTTAAGAAGAAGTCCGCACCCTTAAGATACTCGCGTTAGGGCCCTAAGACCAAATACCAGCCTAAGAGGCTGCTAATACGCCACCTACAGACGAGATAAAAATAACCAAATCTGGACCTAGCTTATTAGGTGCAAACCCTAAGCCAGCTGCGGATATTTATCTTATAATTCCGTCTACTGCACTATAATAATCTAAAAAACTACTAGACCCTCTAGTATTCACTAATAATAACGTAAGCTCCGATTATTTCTAAGCCGGCTTAAGAATAAGCTAACTAGTAATATTAACCGTTACCTAATTAAAGCCAACTAACTCTACTACGCCCTAAGTTAACTAGGAGGAGATACAGCTGACCTTATTAAACCTCTTTAGCCGAACTTAGTATAAAGCCTAGTTGTACTTCTTAAAGCTATATACAATAACCTAAACCACTAAGCTACTACTTAAAGGAAGATAAACCATATAACTTAAGAAAAGAAAAGTTTCCTAGTATACTTCTCCAAATTTAACCGCTATGTAAAGGAAACAGGCTAAAATAACTCCGCACTAATTAATAGCCTTATTAAATCCCTAAGCCCTAAACTAAAAACCTCCCTAATAGGTATAGACCTACCAGGAGCCCTTAATGCCTGTGCAAACGTTATTAACAAACAATATAACAATATACTACGTCTAACGCTAAAATCCGCTCCTTAATACAATATAACAGCCCTATAGGTCCCTGCTAAGTTATCTTCTTAGCATAAGCACCCTAACGCTATAGACATTAACTCTAGGACCCTAGAGTATGCCCTACTAGGGTCCTCTAAACAAGAATAACGCATCTAACTAAGCCTCTGCTTTAAATGCGGAAGCAAGGCTTATAGTTTAAAATACTATTCCTGACGATGGTTCTGGAAGAGTCCTCCACATGCGTTTTCCTGCTTACATAAGCAGATTCCCTTTGCTTCCATTTTGGTCGGTATCCTTAGCAATCACTTTGCCACCGTAGACATAGGCCTATATAAGGGCCTATGTTCGTCGTAGATAGAACTAAATAAATTATTCATTCTTTATCCTCAGATCCAGTTCATTAATTCCGTCCCTATACCTATATCCCAAAACAATTTAAAAACAGCCAATATTAGTAGCCGTTTACCGTACTAATCTTCCAGTTACTATTCCCAATCTTTATCTGGTTCCAGCCCCGTATCTAATAAACACGACTTATAAGGACGAAGCTCCAATATATAATTACCCTTAAGAACCCCACCCCAATTACCTCTAAAAGGAAGATCTTAGAGCTAAGTTACTTTCTAAGACAGCTTTGCCACAGGATCTTATTAAATGTATTAGATGTCACAAACTCTAACTCTTAGAACCGTAGCATAACCATTAACTGCTATCTTTAGCAGAAAGATTAATAGGCTAATGCTTAAGTCCTAATTAACACAGGAGCTAGTAGTATAGGGTTTATTAACAAGATCTTTATATAAGATAATGGTTTTACCCTAACCCCCCTTAACCAGCATATTAATATATTTAGATTTAATAGCAAACGCACCATCTTAGGGCGTATCACCTATATAGTAGCCCTAAGACTCTAATACCTAAACCATAAAGAACGGATTAAGCTTTTTATTACTACCTTAGGCCACCTAGTAATCCTTAAACAACCCTAGATAAAGCTATATAAGGTGGTTATTAATTAGGATAACCTTAAGCTCCTATTTACTGCCTCTTATTATAAGTAGGAATGCTCTATAACTTACCACTCTAAACCCAAACTAAAGCTTAAGATTTCCACTAATATCCGCCCCGCGTCTAAGAAATCCACTAGATTCCACTAAGATAAAATATCCGCTGACGTCCGCCAAGAATCCAGAATATCTACTGACGTCCGCTAAGGATCTGGAATATCCGCTAACGTCCGTTAAGGATCCAAAATATCCGCTAAACCCTAAGAATTAATCCTAAGCACCGTACCACCCTAGACTAAGTAAAGGCTTAAATATACTATATAAGTATATTAGAAGAACTGGTATTCTACTATAAAAAGGATACTTAAAGAACCTAAACCTAAATCTAATACCAACTCTATACCTAATACTGAACCTAAAATTGAATAAGGAACCATATAAGAAACTATAGACAATAAGAGCTTGCCTAACACCTTAGACATCTAAATAATTAGAGCTACCCCGCTAGCATAACTTGCTAGGAAACCCAAACATACAATCTACGCCGTTATAATGGCTAATATTAAGAAGGCCTTAGCACTAAAGAAGTACACTAACCCCGCTACAAAGGTACCAGTAGAGTACTATAATTATCTAGATATGTTCTTATAAAAGGAAGCCAATAAGCTACTAGAACGCCGTCCATATAATTATAAAATTGTAGTTAAAGAAGGAAAATATCCTAAAACAAACTCCAAGTACTACGGAAGTACTTAGACAAACATCTAGACAAAGGATTTATTAGAGCAAGTTCTTCACCTATAGCTATACTAGTAATCTTTATTAAGAAACCTAGCAGTAGTCTACGCTTCTATATAGACTACCAAGCTCTTAATACTGTTACTATTAAGAACTAATACCTAATCCCATTAATCCAAGAGACACTGAACCGATTAAGTAAGGCTCGCTTCTATATAAAGCTTAATATTATCTACACATTTAACTGCCTCCATATTACAAAAGAAGACGAATGGCTTACTGCATTTCGTACTTAATACAGATTATTCAAATACTTAGTAATGCTATTTAGCCTCGCAAATGCCCCAAGTTTATTCTAACACTTTGTAAATAACACCCTACACCTATACCTGGACATCTTTTATACTGCTTATATTGATAACATCTTAATATATAGCAATAACCTGGCTGAACACTAAAAATATATTAAACTGGTCCTATAAGCATTGCGTAGAGCCGGCCTATAATTAGATATAGATAAATACAAGTTCCATAAAACAGAAATCCTATACCCTAGACTTGTTATTTCCACAGACGGCATATAAATGGACCCTAAGAAAGTTAAAGTAATTATAAACTAGTAAGAACCTAAGAACGTTAAAGATATAAGGGCCTTTATAGGATTCGCCAACTTCTACCAAAGGTTTATTAATAACTTCTCTACCCTAGTTTTACTTCTTATGGCCCTAACCCAAAAGGACAAAGCCTTTATCTTTAATAAGAAATATAAGAAGGCCTTTACCTATCTAAAGGTTATGTTCACTACCACACCTATACTCTAACACTTTAACCTAAACTAAAAAAGTGTTGTAGAAGCTAATTTATCCAACTACGTTACTAGGGGCATTCTGTCTTAGTATAACAAAAAAGGAGTACTGCACCCTATAGTATACTTCTTAAAACGACTAAATCTAGCTAAATATAACTACGAGATCTATAATAAGGAATTATTAGCTATTATTAGATATTTTAAACAATGGCAACCTAAACTAGAGGGCGCCGGATTTCTAATTAAGGTCCTTAGCAACTATAAGAACCTACAGTACTTTATAACTATAAAGTAGCTAAGCTACCGACAGGCCCGCTAGTTAGAATACCTATCTTATTTCCAATTCTCAATTACGTACTATCTAGGTGTTTAAGGTTAGAAGCCTAATACCCTAACCTAATGCTTATAAGACGCACCAGTACTGGAAGAAGTATATTCCTATTATAATCAGACCCTACTCCACCCTAAGCTATTTAAACCCCCTGCTAAGGGCCTTACGGTATATGTTCTTAAAATAACTAATTAAACCATTAAACAAATTGTAACTAATAAATATCTAAACGACGAGTTTATCTAAGAGATGCTTAAGCTAATTTAAGATGGCGCTAGACGCTCTAAAAAGATTTCTCTAAGTAAATACAAAGCCTGCGAAAACTGCTTATACTACTAGAACCGCCTAGTTGTCCCTAATTACAATAAACTTAAGCTTAAGTTTCTTAAACATGTACACGATCTACTAGTAGCCAGATACCTAGGCTAAGGAAAAACCCTAAAACTACTCTAATAAGAGTACTACTAGCCAAATATGCATAATATAATACAAAGGTATATCTTTAGCTACTATACCTGCTAATAAGCCAAAGCTTCGCATAAGACGTATAATAGCTTTCTAAAGCCACTGCCTATTCCAGACTGAAGATAGAAGGACATCTTAATTAACTTTATTATTAATCTCCCTATAAGTAAAGGCTGCATAAACATTATAGTAGTTATAAACCAACTAACTAAAATAAGACATTTAATCGCCTGCCCTAATATATTAACACCTACTATTGCCTAACTGTTTCTGGATTATATATGGAAACTCTATAGATTCCCTAAAATGATCGTCTCTAATAGAGGCCGCCAGTTTATCTCGGCGTTTTAGAAAAAACTAACTACCCAACTCCATATTAAAGCACTATTGTTTATAGTATATTACCTAGAAACAGATGGCCAAATAGAATATGCAAATGCTATAATGGAACAGCATATTTAGATATACATATTATATTTATAGGACAACTAAATAGACTAGCTTGTATTTACCGAGTTTACTATAAATAACTCTGTTTTAGAAACTATAAAGGTCTCCCCGTTTCTGGCTAATTATAGCTAGCACTCGCAAATAGGTTTTAAACCCTTTAGTAATGTTCCTTGCCTAGCTTATTAGGCCTTATAAGTTGCAGAAGTAAACGAATTTATAAAGAAGATAAAAGAACTATAAAAGTTCCTTACTAACGAAATAATATAGGCCCAGTCTGTCTATAAAGCCGCAGCAAATAAAAACCAAACCCTAGCACCAGCTTACTAAATTAGTAACTTTATATGGCTAGATATAAGAAATCTAAACATAAAACAACCTACTAAGAAACTTAATTAGAAGAACGCCGGCCCTTATAAGGTCGAAAAATTTATCTCTCCTTATGCCTACCAACTAAAGCTCCCTAATACGGTTAAAATCTACCCCGTATTCTATATATTAGTCCTCTACCCTACCGCCCCTATATTAGACGCCCTACTAGATAGATCCAAGACCCTCCCCTATTAGTTAAAGTAGATGGTAAGGATAAGTACCTTATTAAAAGAGTTAATAATATTAAGTATAATAAACGGAAACGCAAATATATATATCTTATAAAATAGAGAGGTTTTACTAAGCCCTTATAGGAACCTATTAACTCTATAGAACTTATATAAGCCATAGAAGACTTCTATAAACTCTACCTAAAACTACTATAACTATATCTTATAAAAGCTCGAGTTTAAGGGGGGGTATTGTTATAGGACTATCCCCTAACACCTTGTATATAACTACCCATTCCTACCAACCTAGCAACTAAAGACCGATTACAATACTGCAATATCCGCAATATTCGCAATATTTATGATATCCGCTCGCAATATCCGCTCGCAATATCCGCAATATCTGAGACATCTACAATATCCGCAATATCCGAAATATCCGTAACTTCTACCCTGTGCGCTTGTTGACTTAGCAATAAGTAAACAGTATATACCCCTTCTTGTACCTTTTTACCTTCTTTCCTTACGCAACGTCTTGACTTTATTATACAGTTTATATATATAGCTTAATAATATCTACTTTGCTATATATTATCGTCACTTATACTCACTCCATGATATACGCTTTAGCTATAAGACTAGGGTATTTTACTTATAGTACTTATCTAGCAGCTATTAACAATTCTTAAATTCTGTCTTGTATTTCTATTTATTATACTTATTTAGCCATCCTAGCTATTTAATAAGGTACTATAGTTATCTAGCATAATCCTAGTAAGTAATAATTGCTTTTACTTCCTAGCTGCCTTTTTTAAGCTCTTCTACTACTAGGGGTTAAAACCCAGGGTATAACCTATAAGGCTCTAGTAAGGAGACATAAAAGACTAGGTAGAGCCGTGCTATAGTAGGTGGGAGCTTTAGCTTATATACTTACTACCCTACGCGCTCTAGAATCTAAAACGGTCCTATAAACTTACTATTAAGTTTCTTATAGGGACATTTTATATAGATGTTCTTGGAAGAGAGTAGGACTTGTTTACTAACAGCAAAATGCTTAGCCAGATGGTAATAATTGTAGTATTTTGCTTAAAGCTATTAGGCGTACATTATTAACGCTGCCGCTACCTTATATATAAGGCGTAGGCATTATAGATACATCTCTATAAGTTTAATATTTGTTAACTTAGATCTCTTCCTACCTTACTAGGCGTCTTAGACGCCATCTAGGACTCTATTTAAGATATTTAGTAGCTAGCTATAGGCAAGCTTAATAGGGGAATACTTTATTATAGTATGGACCTTAGAGTTATAGGCAAAGGCTGCTTTATTAAGTAGGGAGGCCTAATTAAACTATTCCTAGTTTATAAATATACGTAGGTATACCTTAAGCTCCTAGTTTTAGCGTTCTGTCTAACTATCTATTTATAGGTAGAATATAGTGCTAAGCTTACGCTAAACGCGGAGATAGTAGTACATGGTACTTTAGTACTCGCTTATAAATATACTACCCTTATTAGAGATAATATTATCTAAGGGCCCTATTTATATAAAGACTCTAAATAAGAGTTCTGCAAGTTGTGTAGTATTAATTATCTTATATACTAGATAGTAGCGCACTAGCTTTATAAAATGGTCTATAAGGATAAGGACAGAGTTGCACTCTACGCTATTAGGAGTCTTAGACTTAGGAAAATCCGTAATAAAGTTAAGTAAATAATATTACTAGGCTTAGGTAGGGACCTAAAGAGGCTGCAGCTTACCATAGGGTTTATAGTGGTGCGATTTATAGCGTTAGTAGGTATTATAGTTATCTAGGTATTTATAGAGATCTCTAGTAAGACTATTCTAAGTATACTTCTACGCAATTACATTGCAGGTATAGTTAAATCCATAATAGCCACCTATAGGATTATTGTAATTCCGCTTAAGGATCTCCTATTATAGTAGTATATAATTTAGCATCTAGACCTTGTTATTTTGCCTTAGGAGTCCTCAATTATTAAGGGTATAGTCCTTATTACCAATAGAAACTTATCCCTAGATTAACTAATTATATATAGAGCGTATAAAGGCGTCCCTTTCTTATACTCTATAAATAAAATTAATTAGTGACTTAGGGGGGTATTTTATAAACGCCATTTTGGCTAAGGCAGCTACTACTACCTCTTACTATAGCACGAGACTCTACGTAAAGTCAGTACTAGCAAAGTAACGTATAATACATAGGTGACTTACCAGATTATTATAGGGGACCATCGCCTAGGCCAAGGGGTTTTCCCTAGGGTTAAATGCTATTAGGCCGGTTAAGGAGGTCTTAGAGAGAATAGTAGGACACCTTAATTTGCCGGCGCTATATTCGCGAGGGTTACTTACATACTATACACATACTACTTACTAGTTTAGTGTAGTAGCACTAGGGCCGCCTATAAGGCCTATAACCTGTAACCCTTACTATAATATAGGCAGTATAGCATTAAGGACTATCCTTTTACTACTATCTTTAAAGCCTTTAGCATAATTTAGGCGCCAAAATAGTATATTAGCGGTATTTACTTTACCTAGCTTATATTTAATCTTAAAATTAAACTTAGCTAGTTCCTTAGCGTACTAGGCCTAGTAAGCAGATAAGCTCTTTATAGTTATAAAGTACCTAAGATTATTATAATTGTAGAGTACGCGTGTTATATATATAGTGTGCTTAAGGTAGTGGCGCCATATCTTAAAGTATTGTACTATAGTAAGTAATTCCTTATTATATATATTATACCGCACTTCCGGGCTAGTAAGCTTCTAACTATAATAAGTAATTAGGTGCTAGTAGAGTTAATCTCCCTACCTAAAAGACTGCAGAAGTATACCGCTATAGGCATAATTAGAAGCGTTAGTAATTACTATTAGGGGTAGATTAGGGTTAAAGTAGTAAAGTAGAGGAGCTTATATAAACGTAGCGCGTAGCTTGTAAAACGCCTACTAAGTATTATTAGGCTAGGATTAAGGTTAATACTATTTAGTAGGCCCTTTCTTGCATTTCTACTTCTTCTTCTCCCTATCTAACGTTAGGTTGTAATATACCTATATAAGATATACATATAGGGGTATATGGTATCTAAGTAGTTCTAGATAAATTACCTATAAAAGTTAGCGAAGCTAAGGAAGACCTAGATGTCCCTATAGGACTTAGGCTTAGGCTATTCCTTAATAGCTTTTATACGGGCAGGATCTATTATAATACCCTTAGGTGTAACAATAAAGCCTAGGAACTTAACGTTCTTAGTATAAAAGATGCATTTTAATAGTTTGGCATAGAGGCCCCAAGCACGGAGCTGTCGCAGTACTTACTTAATATACTTAACGTGCTTATCCTTGTTATTTAAGTAGATAAGAATATTATCTAGGTAAACTATACAGATAGTATCTACTAGGGTCCCTAAAGCTTTTTAAATATAGCTCTAGAAAGTTATAGGGGCGTTAGTAAGACTAAAGGGTATTACTAGGTACTTAAAGTAACTATAACGTGTCTTAAATGTGGTCTTCTATTTATCTCCCTTTTTAATACAAATCCTATAGTACGCATTATAAAGATCCAGCTTTATAAATATCTTTGCATAGCTAAGCCTATTAAAGAGTTTGCCAACTAGTAGTAGGGGATACCAGTTTTTAATTGTGATCTTGTTTAGGCATCTATAGTTAATATATAGCTATATTATACCTTCTACTTCTAGTACAAAGAGGATAGGCGCTCTAGTAGGCGACTTGCTAGGCCTAATCCAGCCCTTCTTAAGAGCACTCTTTAGGTACTCCTATAAGATCTATAACTCTTTCTATAAGAGGTTATAAATAGGCATTTATGGTGGCGTCTTGCCTTCTTCTAAGTCAATCGCATAGTTATACTTAGAGTTCTAAGGTAGTATACTTGCTAGCTTATTAGAGAAGACATTAATCTCCTCTTTATATACATCTGGTAGGCTAGGGTCTACAAAGGTTAAGGCAACTATTATATAGTAGTATGCTTCCAGGAGCTAGTAAAGAGAAGGGTATAGCTAATATGCGTTTTGTAGGTATACTTACACTAAAAGTGCATACAGCTCTACTGTAGTATACTTAATAGTTTTAGGGTTTTAATTACCTCCTCCTTAAGTTAAGGTAATCTACGCTAGCACCGGAGGGTCTCTATAGGTACTTGCTGCCAGTAATAACAGGTCCTTTATTATATTTATAACTGGTATCTTTATATCTAGAGGATCTATATAGGTACTCGCTACTAGTAATAACAGGTCCTCTATTATGTTTATAACTAGCGTAAAGAAGGAGTCTTCTAGCTATAGTAAATAGACTATTTTACTAGCCTTAATATCTACTAGGAGCGCATTAAGGGTAACTATCTAGAGGCGTCTAGGGTCTAAAGTACCCTAGACAAATTATCTAGAATAAAAGCTAATTAATAGATCTGCTTCTGTCACAGTGCTATAATGCTAATAGGCTAAATAACTACATTGTGGTATAAAGAGGAGAAGGAGGTAAAAGGGGGTATTATATACAAATAGTAGGGGCAGCCGCCAAGGCGCTAGTAGTGGGCTAGCCAACAGTAGGAAACAGTACGAGACAGTACGCGTCAGGACTGTGCCGTGACAGTACTCCCCTCCCTAGAAGGTTTGGTCCCTAAACTAAATAAGTAACCTATTTTCGCTATAAAGATATCACTTCTACTCACCGCCCTTAACCGAGCCAATAGCGATTTTCCATGCCGGGTATAAAAAATCTTAATTGGTTAGCTCAACAAGTAAAATCGGTAGAACTCTATACCGCCACTATGTGGCGCTTCTTGGCAAAAAACCAACTAATTAGATAACTTTAACCGGCGGTTAAAGTTCTATAAAATCTTAACCACCACAAATTACCTTCATAGTTGGCCACAGCCTTGGCGTAGCTCTCCCTTATCTTATACCTAGTCTAGGGGTCCTAGCTTCTTAGGGTGTTATTTATAAAACCTTAGTAGTGCGTGTTTATACCCTTTTAGGGATTTTTTAGGTTCCCAGGTTTTCTCATTATAGTATTTCTATTTAATACAGTATATTAAGCTATACTCGTCCATTTATTTATTATGTATATCAAAAATCTTTTCAAATTCCTACTTGTCCGTAATATTGCTGTTATTATCCCTTTTAGCTATTCTGCCTATAACATTATAACATTCCTCTTTATTAATACGTGCTTAACTAGAGATCTCTTTAGGGAACTAAAGGCAGACTTTTAAAGTATAGAAAGACTTATTAACACGGATATAGTTTGGGAGGTTAACTACAACTACTCCTCTATAGGCAGCTAGGACGGGCTAGGGTCTATTCCAGTTATTATCCCACTTCCTCTTAGGCTAGTTAGTCTTTATGTTTTTAAGGCTAACCATAACTATATTATCCTTTTTAAATATTATACTTTTATCTCATTTTATATTAGTGTTGTCTTTATATTATCACTAGGAGATATAAGCTAGGGCTTTAAGCTAGGTTAAGATGTGCTTAAAGCAGTTAACAATAGTATTAGCTTATAGGTACTTCTTCTTTACATATATAGACAGGGCTAATGGCTGGGGGCCTACTAGTTTAACGCCTAGATATAAGTTGTAGCCATAGTTAGCAAAAAACGGTGAGATTTCTATGGTCTTGTTAACCTAGTTATTTATAGCAAACTTAGTAAGGGGGAGCTAATCTACCTAGTCATCTTAGGTGAAGCTTATAAAGGCGCGTAGGTACTTATTTATTACTGTATTAACAATCTCGGTTTAACTATCTGTTTTAAGGTGCTATATAGAGCTAGGGCTTAGGGTTACCTTTAGGCGCTAGTTTAGGCAACGCCAGAAGTTAGAAACGAATAAAGAGCCTCTATTAGAAATGATAGTATTTAGAGCACCGTGTAACTTATAGACAGTGTAAATAAATGCTTTAATAAGCTCCTTAGTATCTAGGCTAGTAACAGAAATAAAGTGTCTCATCTTTATTAGGCGGTTAATAATGACAAAGATATATCTATATGTTTTGCCGTTATAAAGGCACTTAGGCAGGTCAACAATATGGTTAATAAAGATATCGGTCTATAGGCGGACTGGTAGTTCTAGTAGTTTTAGGAAACCAGGTGGTACTAAGTATAGGGTCTTTATACGGAAGCAAAGAGCGCAGTCTTTTATAAAGGTAGCTATAAACTATAAAATACCTAGCTACTAATACGTTTGATTAAGGAGGTCTAGTATTTTAACGCGGCCTAGGTAACCCACAGGGCCTAAATTATACGTGCGGTATATAACTTCTAGTTAGAGTTTATGTAAACCAGGGACAAATACTTAATTTCTATAGTAGATTAGGCCGTCAACAATTAAACATTTAGATTTGTTATAGTGGAGCAGCTTCCTAATCTACTTAGGCTAATAGTATGCTTTACAGTCTTCCTATTCGCGTAGTGTAGCCAACATATTCCTAGCAAGTTTATTTTCTTTATAGGCATTCTTAATAAGCTCCTTAAGGGGTTTTTTCTTAGGCTCTAGGTCTATTACTATAATAAAGTCTTTAATGCTCTAGTCTTAGGATTCGCTCAGTAGTTCTTCTAGAATAGTAGGGTCGACTTTCTTTAGTGGTAAGACAACGCGGTCTCAGTATTATAGACATTTATCATTAGCATTAGCAGGTATAACGCCTAGGAGGCGGCTAAGAGCGTCCAGGATTATGGCTTTAGTGCTAGGCCTATAGGTAATAACAAAGTTAAATTAGGAAAGGAACTTAGCCTAGCGGACTTAGCGCTAGTTTAGTTATTTTATTATTATAAAGGTCTGGAGGTTTTTATAGTCTATAATAGTTTTAAACAGCTGCTCAGTTCCTTATAGTTCGGGACACTATTCTTTTAGTACCTTAACAATTGCTAGGAGCTCCTTATTATATATTTTATAGTTGCATTTAGGGGTTAAGTGCTTAGTAGAGAAGAATACAACTAGCTTAAGCTTATTACTTTTATTGGCTTAATAGAGCACTCCACCTAAAGCCTAGTTTAAGGCGTCTATCTCTACCATAGTCTTCTTTATGTAGTTATAATATGCTAGGACCAGTGCTTTAGTAAACGCTGTTTTTAGGGTCTAGAATGCCTATGCTTAATTAGGGCCCTATAACTAGCTAATACTCTTTTTTAGTAGCCTGGTTATAGGCTTAACTACCTTAGAATAGCCTTAAATAAATTATTAGTAGAAGTTCGCAAAGCTAAGAAATTGCTATAGTTCCTTAACTAATGTTAGGTCCTTCTATTTCTATAAGGCCTGCACCTTCTTAGGGTCCATAGTTATGCCGTTAGTTAAAATAATTAAGCCAAGGTATTTTATTTTGGTAGTATAAAACTTAGACTTATTAATATTAATCTGGAGTCCAGTATTACTAAGTCTCTAGATAATTTCATTTATATATTTTATATGCTTAGCGCGTGTTTTTAAGAAGACAAGGACATTATTAAGATACGCAGTGTAGTAGTTATTAAGGGCGTTATATAAAACATGGTTAATATAGTTTTGGAATATAGTAGGCGCGTTATAGAGACCAAATAGTATAACTAGCATTTTATAGAGTCCAAATTAGGTAATAAATGCTGTAAGCTACTTATAGCCTTCCGCAATCCGGATCTGGTTAAACGCAGCAATCACATTAAGCTTAGTAAAGTACTTAGCACTATAGAGTGCGTTAAGTGTCTTATGGACTAGTAGCAGTAGGTATCGGTTCTTAATAGTAACTATATTTAGGCCTTGGTAGTTATAGTAGATTCGTATACTGCCACCAGGTTTTACTGTAAGGAGGAGTAGTATGGTGGCTAGTAAGATAAAACCCTTATTTAGCATCTTATTAATCCACTTCTTTACACAGCTGAGTTTAGCGGGTAAGAGTGGTCTGTTTTTATAGTATAGGGCCTACTTTCCTGGTATAATCTTAATTTTGTGGTCCTATAGTTGGTAAGGGGGCAGCTTATCTATATTCTTAGGGAGGAAGTGTTTAATATATTTATAAAACTCTTTTAGTAAGCGTTATAAAATATCCTTATAGGTTAATCCTAGTTTGCCTTTTAGGAATTTCTTAACATTAGTATTAACTATCTTCCAGCGTAGAAACTTAGACTTGGTTTTTAGGTTTATCTTAAGGAAGTTATAGAAATAAAGGGGTAGCGCTTTATAGGCTTTTTTTATTATATAGTCGCCTTCTATTAGCTAGCGGAAAGACCTTTCTAATAGGTTCGGTACTTCTATTAGGCCTATAGGTAGCTCCTTAAGCAGCTATTAGTGTTCTTCTTATTTAACCAGTTCTACTAGCTCCGCTATATAGATCCTTATTACCTTTACGCCTTTTTGTTTACAGAACTAGGTAAAATTAATGGCATAAGTGCATTTAATGTTGTTTAGGTTAGGGCGTGTCTAGTTCTCCAGTGCTACGGCTAGGCTGGCACGGCTTAGTTGGCCTAGGGGGGCGGAAACAAGGCAGCGGCCTTGCACGGTACGCACAGGAGACGGGTATAAGGTTAGGCATTATAGGGGGAAGGTCTTAATTGCTCTAGTTTTAGTCTTGGCTATAACACCCTTAGCTATTATACATGCGGTCACATATACGTACGGTAAATAACTTAAAGTTAGGTGTCTTATTGGCTGACCTAAGTTAAGTAGGTATATACGGGGGACTTATAGTTCTAGCAGTGTTTGTTTTTTTAGAAATAAAGTAGTAGTCCAGTCTTCTAGAATCTCTATTTTATTTACTGCGTATATTAGCTTACTAGTATTAGGCACCTCTTTTACTATTAGCTGATAGTATCTAAGTGTTGGCCGTGTAATGCGTCTACATAGTGCTACTCGGTTACAGTTAGGAATATACTATAGGAGACAGTTGTAGGTATAGTAATTAAAGTTAAATTTAAGCTTTAGAGTAGGGAAGTCTAGTTTTAGGTTATACTTTTTAAGCTAGGGTATTCTAAGAATTACTAGTATTAAAGGTAATAACTTTATAATATAGAAGAGTATGGATTCTGTATAGTAGCCAATTATTATTCTTACTGTAAAGTAGTGGGTAATAAAGCTAGATGGGAGTCTATTAGCAAGGCGGAGTGGTTTTAGGACTAGGAGTCTTTTTGTTATAATATTATGCTTTTTTATAAGTAAGTCTTTATCTATAAACACTAGTGCTGTACTACTACTGTTAATAAGGCTTACTATTTTAATAAAAACTTATAGGAGTAGGTTGCGTAGTAAGGAGAGGTAGGTCTAAATAAGGATAGTATTTCTATTATTGTTTGCTATTCTAAGGTTAAGTGGCAGCTAACTTAGAATAAGATCTAACTAATTTAGTAGTATAGATCTAATCCTTTTATTCTCCTCCCTATATAGTTCTAACCCTTAAAGGCAACTTAGTCTAAGGGTTAGTCTTTTAATAACTGGATTATAGGGCTTAGCTAGTGGCTATGGTCTTGGCTAGTATATCCTAATATATCGGTCTCCAACAGTGTATATATGCTAGGGGGTACTTTGCTAAGGACATAGCCAGTCTCACAGTTAGTAGCAGTATAGAGCACTTATCCGTAGTTTATGTATAGGACCATTGGCTAGGGCTATATTAGGGAAGGGAATTATAGGGGCAAATCTCTGTGTCTAAACCCACGTCCCTATCTATGGTTGTCGTTTTAGTTACTAATCCCTCTGCTAAAGAATCCGCCGCGGCTAGAAAGGGGTTAGTATAGTAGCATCAGAAGGGGATTTAGGTTTATTTTAGGGTTATAAGCATCTTTCTAGTAGCTAGGTTAACCATATGCCAGGCAGAGTCTATTATCTATATAATGTCTTTAGACGTTATTAGGGAGGCTACTACTACTACCGCCAAATTTAACGGCGTTAAGGTCCATTAGGTTATTCTATAGTGCTAGTGCTAAGGTATTATTATTAGGTAGTATAGGTTAATAGCCGCTAGCAGTACCTAGCTTAGCGGTATTTAGCTTAATATAGTAGGCGTAGTTCTATAGGTTATAAGCAAATATGTCTATTTACTTACTCTAGCCCTTATAGTCAGCATCATCAATTTTGCGGCTAAGGGCAAGGGCTAAGTCCTTTATCTTAAATAAAATATTCTTCCTAAGCAGATCTACCTTTTGTTCCTTAGTCTTGTTTGCTTTTATTATTAACTTGTTAAGCTCTGCTTTCTAGGACTAGTAATTACGCTTGCCTTAATTTAAGGTATCTAATTTATTCTTAGCCGCTTAGGTTATATCCATAGTCTTATAGTACTTCTTTATATACGCAAACATAGACTCTTAGTTAGAGAAGGCCCATTTGCTTAAGTTATTTAGGTGTATACATAGCATATTAAGGCCATGCTTAACATAGTTATAAGCCTAATCTATTAGCATGTCTAACATATAGAGGACTTCGTCCATTAGGGTCTTAAAGCACTTTATATCTCTATAGAAAACGCCTTAGATCTTTATTTCCTATATTTTAAATTTTTCTTGCTTTTCAGTTGGCGATCCCTTACCATTAAATAGGGTAGGGTCTTTTACTTTACGCTTTTTTCTACAGGGCTTAGCTAGGGGAGGAGAGCTAGTAGCAGTATTCTTATTAGCAATAGTTTAGGTAAGTGTAGTAATCTAAAAGCTTAGGCTTTATATAGTCTCAGTATATACTAAAGCTTACTGTTTATATTGCTTTATATATAGTTTAAGTGTCTTAAGGGAGTTAATTCTGTATTAAGCTTCTTTAAGTTGGGACTTTATAGTCCGGCCTTTATTATAGACTATTTAAAGACCGCTCTTAACGCTAGTTAAAAGGGTTATACATATAGAGAGGTGCTAAAATGTTCCTGCCATATTAAGGTCCTTAGGGTACTCTAGACCACTCCTAATTGCCTAGGCAATGTTAGTATAGGAGGTATTAAAGAGGCGGGCAAGCGCTTCGCGTGTATTCGCCAACAGGGTATTCTAGTCACCCATTTTAGGGGATCTAGGCAGGGTAATTAAAATCTATAAGGCTGGCTATAATGCTAAGATTATCTAGAACAATACTAAGATTGTCTAGAACTGTACTAAAATTATCTAGGACTATGGTACGGTATTATTGGTCGCGCTAGGTCGCGATTATACTAGGAAAATAGAGACAGTGGACTAGGGAGAATAAAGATCGCGACAGGGCGTAAGAGGAGATACCACAAACTATTACAGTACTATAATACTAATAGGCTAAATAACTACATTGTGGTATAAAGAGGAGAAGGAGGTAAAAGGGGGTATTATACATAAATAGTAGGGGCAGCCGCCAAGGCGCTAGTGGTGGGCCAGCTAACAGTAGGAAACAGTACGAGACAGTACGCGTTAGGACTATGCCGTAACAGCTTCCGCGAGCCAATCCTATTTAAGGACTATATTATAGCCATTAAATAAGCCGCCCTAAAAGGTCTGGGGACTAATAGTGCGAGGGGTACCCTAGGAGTTGCTAGTGGTGACTACTAGATTATAGGTATCCTAGATTGTTATCTAGTTGCTATTAAGGAAACGTATAATAGGTTTATATAAATATAGCGCGTAGCTTATAGGCAGGTTAGACCTATAAACAACGTCTTAGTTAATAAGGTTGATTTAGCACCCATTATTATATAAACAACGTAGACGGACTTTACCCTAGGGCGTATCTATTGCAATATGTACCATAATATATTTCTTCTTTCCCTCTGTATTAGGCCTTAGTTGCAGTTAAGATAAAATACGCTACTAGGGCTTTAGGTTTTCTAAAGGCTGGCCTGACTTGTTTTTACTAGTTTACTTTTAGTGTTCTTTATAGTAGTTGCCTACGGGTCTCCTTTAACTTGTATACATAGCACTGGCGTCTAGGGGGTCCCCTAAGCTATCTAGCTTTTAGGTGTTCTCCCTAGGAGTTTGCTTAAAGCGTTGCCCTTTTTAGGGTTTGTTCCCTAAACCTGACTCTATAGAGCCTATACTACGACCACGCTTTATACGCGATAATTTGCCGCTGCTACTTACGCGATCTTCCGTGAGCTTTATGGTATTAAGCAATTGCTCTACACGGCGGATTTTATTAAAGAGGTCCTTAGCGGTTCTTACCCGTTGGGTAAAGTTCTAGCGGAAGAGCTCTGCTTATAAGTAGGCTAGGAGATATAAGAACTAAAAGTCTACCTGTTGCTTAGGATTAACAAAAGGGGTGTATAAGAAGAGGTCCTCTAAGCTATATATATAGGCTAGGAAGACGTCAAACCTCTAGTTCTCCTTTATAACAGCTATATAGTACATAGTAGCATTATTAAAACGTCTTACTATAGGGTTCCTAATCTGGTCTTAGACTATAGTCTTAAACTTATTCTATAGTAAGGGACCTTTATCTTTAGTGCCTAACCGGCAATAAACTAATTAGGTAATTATCTTCTCTTTTGCAAGACCTTTAATAGTCTATTATATATATTACTTGCAGTTATAGTAGGCGTTGTTAACCTTAAATTAGTTCTTAACTGCGGCGATCTACTAGTTAAAATGCTATTAAGTAGTACCGCTAATATTAGGTGGTAACTTCTTAACTAGGGCGTTAAGATTTGTTTAGCGTATGCGTTTACTACGTAACTTATACTCTTTACTAGAGAGGCAATAGGAGGGCTTTATTAAATTAATAATGCTCTATAAGTTAGCTATTTTCTTAGCCAGCTTATCTAGCTCCTTTATATTAGTAGTATTTAGTGGGATACTAGTAATCTTGCTAAGCTTCTGTTAAGCCTAGGTATATAGGTTAAACTAGTCTCTAGTATTTATAGGTAGCTAATTATTTTAAGGTTTAGAAGGTGGCTTAGATTCTGTTAGTATATTTCTAGCGGTTTTATCTATACTAGATCCTAAGGCGTTTAGCAGTTATATCGTTAGCGTATTACTATTAGGTGTAGGTGTAGGTTTTCTTTTTAGAGGCATTATAGAAAAATTGAACCGGCTATCCTCCTAAGGGAATTGGTAAGGATTTAAATATAAGGTAAGGATATAGATAGGGAGCTTAATAATAGAATAATAGGGTATATTATATAGACAGACAAATCCTTAAGGGAAAAGGAGGAGTCTATATGCGAGGTAAGGAAGGGTTTTCCCTAGTTACGTGCAGTGCACGTGCCTTACAGGTAAGTTACCCCTGGGTTGCCCCAGGGTCGCCTATACCTTGCGGCTATATAACTATCTACTTAGGTTTTATCTAACATATTATTTGCAGTAAACTTAGCTAAGGGCAGCCATTTTTCCTAATTGTTTTATAGGTAGGAGCAGTATATTTATAGGTATTATTCTATAATTATATTTATAATTTTAGTTTAACTATCTATCTCTAGATAGAATATAGTTAAGAGTTATATTTAAATACTTAATTATTTATATAAGTCTTGCTAGAAATCTAAAATAAACTGGCTTTTATAGTTAGATATTATTAAATTAAAAAGTCTATAGGAATTATATATTTTATTTTTATAAGACAGTTAATAACTACTATAATATTTATAAACCTATTATTACTAGATAAGTTAACTATAAAGTTAATTAAAATATCACGCTATTTTTATATTGAAATTAGTAGCAGTTAAAGTACTCCTTACTTCTTTATATAAGAAGTCTTTCTATATATACATATCCTATATACTTAAACGTATTTTTATATATAGTTATATATTATAGACTAGTAGTATACTTATTAAGCAAATTTATAAGTCTTTATATAGCTAGAATGCCCTACTATAGGGAAGTTGTATATAAATTTAAGTATCTTAAATTATAAAGGTTTAGAATTTGGAACTACTATCTTCTATTAATAGTATAATTAGTTATTTTAAATCTCGCATTTAGTAAGTATAATACTCTTATACTATTATTTTCCTATTTAAATTGCTTTTATTATATCTATTATCCATATATTATCCATATATTTATATTCTATTAGCTTGTTAATTTCTATTTCCCATTTATTAATTTCTAATTTATTTCTATTAAGTTCTATATTTAGAAATATAGAATATAGTTTTTTAAAACATTTAGGAGGTAATAAGATCTATAACTAATTTATAATCTATTTGTTTATAGCATTTATAAATAGGTCCTATAATTATTATATTATTATATTAGGCTTTTAATTAAGTTTACCTAGTTAGTATATAATCTTAAAGTTAAATTATAAGAGGTATTTAGCCTAATAAATTTGACACTATATTAATTACTTATAGTTATAAAGTATTATAGGTTCTTATAGTCCGTTAATATATATATTAAAAACAACAATCCTTTAAGCTTAGGATACTATTATTTAAAATATCTAATAATTATAAGCAGTTCCTTATTATATATTTTATAGTTTAATTTAATAGGGGCGAGTTTCTAAAAGAGAAAGGCTACTAAATATAGCTTACTATTCCCATTATATTATAATAACACTCCCCCTAGTATATAATTAGACAAGTCTATTTTAACAATATATTTAAGGTTAGGGTTAAAGTAGGTAAGAATTAAAGCAGTTATTTTGTTGCGCGGGAAACTGCATTAGGAAATGGAGGCTTTCTTTACAGGCAAGGCGCCCTTGCTTATTAACCCTAGCCAAGCCAAGACTGCCCCTCGACCTCAACCATAAAAGGCCATTTCTCTCGCCGCTTTTCCTCTTATCCTCCATCTTTCCTTTCTCCTAACGCTGCGCCTCCTCCTCTTCTTGCTGCTAGTCCCTGGCATGGTCGCATTAAGGCATTTCTGCCGCCCCTTAGCGCTTATGCGTATGCAAGTCCAGCCTGCTTATTCCTTTATTCACCCATGTCTTAGACTAATAATTAATGTAGTTAATTGCGGCCTTTCCAATAGGCGACTCTCTTTTATGGCAATATATGGATAGTTATAGCCTCCTTTCCCAATCACCGCCTCTAGTGCTGGTGACTTCAATTATTGTCAAGATCTCTTAGCGCTGCCTCTGTCCGCTAAGCGCGAATATGCCCTTATAATCCTGTTCTCTCTCTTGCGCTCTTTCTCCTTCGGCTTCCCAAATGATGCTAGCCTGAAACCGTCCCATAGGAAGGGGGTTAGGGGAATTCCATAATCACCAGCCGCGTTAGCACTATTGTTTTATTTAACTCTGCCGCATATCTCCTTCCAGGGTAGGGAGGGATAGGCGTGCCGCATTACTACCCTTAAGGGCTTAAGCAAGCTTATATTGTACTCGTTTCAGCTAACCTATGTGCTATTTTCTCTCCTAGGATATGCTGTTGGTTGGATAGCCCGCTTTAGCATTTGCTGATAGCTAAAGCCACCTATATTACGGCTGGTATACCTACTAGGCTACTTAGCGGAAAAGCATCTAGATGTTGCCAATTTAAGCAACCACCCTATGCGGGGCTGTGTTAGGCATTATTTAAACGGACATTATATGGAGTGTTGCCTAGGTGGCCATGCATGCCTATCTAGCAGTATAGTTGCATTGCTATAAATATTTCGGAGACGCCGTTTAATCTACTAGTTTAGGGCTAAGGGGCTATTAGCTCTACCTAACTGCTTAACAGCAGAGCGGTAAAGGATTGATGATCTAGCCTTCTAAGCTATGGGGCTATAGTGGGAACTACCTAGATTAAAATTGGAAGGTTGCAGCTTTTGGGCGTATAATGGATTAGTGGCACCGCGGCACAACTGCAAAGTAATCTCTGACACCAGCCAGCTATGTTAGGAGGGCGAGCATTATATAGCACCTTATACAGCACCCTATGCAGTCCTTCACTTAGCGCATTTATGCATCTGCACACGATCACTGTGTAAGCAGCAGGTGTATCTGTTACTGGGCTGTTAGCATTAGAGAGCCCTACCACTAATAAAGACACTACCTCCTTTTATTATAGATAGCTTGCAACGCGCATATATAAGCGGGGCTTTATATCCTATTAATATAAGCAGCGCAGAAGATTAGCTGGATCGGCATTGTCGGGAAGTGAATAGATATGTTAGCACTGCCCTTTACTAAGGAATAAGGGTGGAGAATTCAAGCCACCAACCTCCTAATAAGGGGCTAGATGCGATGGCTATATTAGAGCTAAATATACCAGCTTAGATGGGTGGATATAGTTTAATCGCAATTTGCTAAGGGTATTAATTAGGCACTAGGAATTCAAGCCCTTGCAAACCTTTATACCCTATAAACGGCAATCTACTCCGGTCTATGCCGGAGGCGCACGCATTAAGTGCTTTGATTTGGTAAGAAGCTCGGGCGAGGGGTAATGGGTAAGGGGCGATAGACAAGAGCTAGCAGCGAAGGGAGAGCTGATATGCACTTAAAAAGACCTGTGATTCCCCCCTTAAGGCTATAGAAAGCTATAACGCAATAGCAACTCTAATAATAACGACGTTGGCACTATCTTAATCTTCATTTTGTATCCCTCCCGAAATTTTGCTTAATAATAACAATTTCTACACCAATCCCCCTAGAAAATTGACAGCTTCGTCTTAGCACTATGCAATTACAGCCCCTAAGAAAAGCGCGAGTAGTAAGCCTAAAAGGAGGAGCAGGGGAGTACCTATTTTCCCCCTAAAAAATAAAGAAGCATTGGAAGCTTAGGCAATTAATAGTATGTTATTCTACCTAGGGCCTTAGTTTGGAGATTCCGTCTAATAAAGCGCTTGTAGACCCTATATATGATTACGAGAAAGCTTATAAGAAGTATTATAAGGATAACGAGGATAATAAGGACGACGAGGAAGATTTCTATAGGGATAAAAATAACAGTCAAGTCTCTAGAGGAAGTAGTTAAGGTAATTATCCCCTATAATTACCCTACTACACTTTCCCTATTCCCCTAGTAGTTGTGAATATATATATCTAACGACTAGTAGAAAATCCAATAGTTATTAAAGACAATACAGCCGATCTGGACTTGGAAGCTAAGGGCGACGAAGCTGGTAACGCTAATAACGAAGCTAACGAAGCTAATAATTGACTGACACCTTATGGATTAGGTATGCGCTTCCCCTTTTAATTTACAATAGCCTTATTTAACAATTAGTAGATGATAGGAATAACGGCAGTAGTAAGGACGATAAAGATAATAAGGAGCTGCCTTCGTTAGAAGCGCTAGAAGAGGGGGTATACGCACCTATATATAATTATACCACACCCTTGACGCTAGACGGTAATTAAACGGATAATTCAGCTAAGGGGCGTTACATTGGAACTGCTCCGCAGTTTAGGCAAGAGCTTAGGATATTAGTAGCTGCTGGTTAAGAGTCTTTAGGAGCCAAGAAGTTAAAGAAGCGGAGGTCCGATTAGCTTAATTAACCAGATAGCATTAATTATATCTCCAATACTTCTATTAGTAAGAGTGGCGAGAGTGTATAACTTAGGAAGTAATAAAGGTCACCTGCTTTTTGGAGGACTACGCCTTTTAGCTCTCCCACCCTTGGCCTTAATAACGGTGACGGTATTAAGGAGTAAGCGGTCTCTGCTGCGTAGCCTACCAGCTCCTCCCCCCGGCACTCTATATCTCCTCGCGATACTGGACCACCAGAAGATGGGGCTAATAATAGTTATAATTATATTCTGGACGATCTTATTAATGGCTTAGCTAAAGAAAGCAATAATAAGGATAGCGAGAATATTGTGGATAAAGGCAAGCCCGAGAACTATAGTAACGGAAGTGATGATAGTGATAATACGGATAATAACAACTCTGGGGACGGTGACAGTAGTAATAGCGATAAGGGTAATGAGGCCTATAGGTATATAGGGCAACAAGAATTGCTAACCCCTATTACTAGTTAATTAAGGACAAAGTATACTGCAAAGTATTATCTCTAGCGGTCTTACTATTCCCCTTTAATTTTATCCACGCATGCGTCTAACTAAAGCACTGCACTTACTAGTAATTATTATAAGCGGGTTGCATCCCCTATATATAATTGCCTCCGTACCTAAAAACCGCTGCTATGCCCTGCCTCTGGCTCTAACTCTAATAAAGCAATACCAGGAGCCGCCTTAAATGCTAATTTAGAAGAAATTTTAATCTAAGCAGCTTTTAGGCGCTAGAAAGACGGGTTATATACACTAGATATCCTTCTTTAACAATTCCCTTTACCTTTTAACTTAGTTAAGCAGCCTTAGGAGCCAAAGCCCTAAGGGCTAAAGTCTAGAATAAAATTCACTGAAAAGGAAGACGCGCTGCTTATTAAATTAAAGGAGGGATATAATCTTTTATAGGAACGGATCAAAGACCACTTTCTAGAGAGAAGTCTCGGATTACTACAGGCGCATTATTGTTTAAAATTAAAGGCCTGGCCTACTGTGCAGAAGAAAAGGGGCCGGCCTACTAGGTGGAAGAGATAGTAGTAATAGTAGTGCCCTTCTTTTAGCTTGGAGGTCTATTTCTTGTTATATATTCCGTTTCTGGCTTGATCTATTTATAGCGTACCTCTTTTAGCTTAGAGGTCTATTTCCTGTTATATATTCCATTTCCGGCTTGATCTATTTATGGCGTATTTCCTGTCATATAAGGGCTGCATAAAAAGGTCCGCAAGAGCATCACTTTTTTAAGGGCGGTGAGTAAGAGCCACTTATTACCACTTACAACGCCACAAACGATAGAGAATGCAAGGCTGAAACTATGTTTATAACTTGGCCAGCTAATTCAAATCACGTGACACGGCTGAAACTGAGCGGCAGTCCGAATAATATGAAGTCGGGCGTTAATAATTGATTAACTTATATATACAATGTAAAGGCGCATAAACTGGCTGCAGTTAATTTGCCTTATAAATAAGAACGAGCCACAAGAATCCAATCCTTATAAGATATTTTAGTTAGCGGAGGGGCTATATATATCTAGTGACTCCAATGCATAGCTAAAATACGCGTCATAGCGGACGCCTTACCCGTTCTACTGTTTGGCTGGTGGCCTAATTATACACGTAATGTTCTGCGCTAGAAAGCTTTAATAGTAGGGTAGGGCGAATTTGGCGGCAGCTTAGCCCAAGAGGTAGCCGCTTGGCAATTCTTTTATATAAGCCTTCCCGTCAGGCACTAACGCCTAAGCAGCCATAAACCTATCAGCTGCAGTAACACCTCTATTTTCCCTTATAAATTTCCTTCAACCCTACTTCACTAATTATTTGCAGCGCAGTTCCGTAAAGCCGCTCTCTATTTAAGCCTACGATCCACCTCTTTTTATATTTCTTGCGTTTTGCCTCCCGCAGTTATCTAGCAATTCTATCCTTACTATTAAGGTGAATATTAGCTTAGCCATTTCACCCTATACAGCATGTGCCTAATTACTTACATCTTCTATAATAGTTGTGCTTTAATGCGCATGTGCTTTATAGCCTTTTATTCTAAAACAAATTCCCAAATTAGCCGCTATTCCTTAGATAACTATCCGTGATTAAAAACGCATTGCAAAAGACAATATTTACTTAATATTTTACGTCCACAGAACACCTCTTCTTTATAGCCACTAGTCCCGCAAACTTGCGTGGTCGCACTTCTAGCTATATAGATTATGTCCGCTAAGGCCAGGGATAAGGCGCTTAGTGGGGAATAGAAGGAGATTAGAGGTCATAAATTTAAGATAACAGAGGAGATGACTATGATATTTAAAGGCAGATTATGCAATATTCTAAATAGCGAAGAGAAGGTGGTTGACGAATTAGGTATAAAAGATAGATAAGTAACAAGAGAGGTTCTTACTAGGTATTAATATTATATAATAAGGGCACGGATTAAGTTTAAAAAGAGGTAGTAATAAGTGGTAATCTAAAGCAATATATGTTATTTATTTATGGATAAGAGGCAATCTCTAGCTTCTTTTATAGTATTTCCCTAAAACTCTAGAGTATCTAGGTCCCCCAAACTAAATAAATTGAAGATGTTCTATCCATCCTTATGGCCAATCCTAACTAACAAGAGAGCGTCCTCCTTGGGCTTTTCTGGCATGTATATAGACAGGCAATTTGTAACCGCTAGTCCTCCTCTCTCCTTTTCCTTTCTCTATAAATTGCTCGTCTTTATCCCGGTGTGAAATGGCTTAGGGAGGTTTTTAATTATATAGCGCCTCATAAATGAGAAAGAACAGTACTGGCCCTATTCTGGCAATACTAGATATCCTATCAATGTTAACCACAAGCGATATCTTATTAAGGGTCGTTTATAGACCTAAAATCTGCTGTGATTCTAACTGGGGACGCTTTAATAATGGTTCATCTGTAACTTGATAATACGCTAGCATAGTAGCGCTAGAAGGACTTTTAGGAGAGGTGTCTATCTTAGATAAGCATTAAACATACTGGATTTTAGAGAGAGGTGTTTAACCTTTTTTTTTTTGGTTGTTGGACAAGAGGGCGCTTTCTTTACGCGGTAAATCTCCCTCTAAGATAAATAAGTAGCCAGTTAATAAGCGTCCAAGACTGGTATACCGAGCGTTTGATTCGCGTCTTGGGAAAGTAGAGCTTTAGAATGCCTCTCCAGTAACTAAGCGTCTTTAATTAGTATTAAGTGTTCCTCTAATAAGAATTATTAACAATTTGTTTAAAATAAAAGGTCTTTTATACCTATGGAAAGATTGACCTCTAAAAGAGGATGTTTTTAAAATAAAGTACTCCTTGCGTCTGGATCCGTTTCATAAGGTTGTGGACTAAAGGCTAGTGAATACGTCTCAGACAAAGGAGGATGCGTGCTTTATAATCGGCCTTGCTCTATTAAGAATTAGTAATAAAGTTATTTAGGATAAAAGAGTTTCTCTACTAGTGGCGATAGTTACCTATAAAAACCAACTTTTCTAAGACAACGAATTTAAAGTGCTAATTAAATTAGCCTTATAAAGTTCCTTCGCAACTACGGCCAGTCTTAATAGGTGCGGGGCAGTCTCCTACCAACTTTAAATTTTAGGTAAGTGGGTATAAGGCGCTATTTCACTTAGCTTTAAGATGGATACTGCTAAGGTAAATAAGAGGAACACTTTAGGACCCAAGAATTGGAAAACGTTTATTAAAAGTTTGCATGCTTGTAGCCTTACACTATAACATGATAATAATCGCTTCGCTAACCTTTTCACATCCTCTCCTAGTAAATTGTAATATAATTTAAATATATAATCCTAGTTTAAGAGTAATAAACTCGTGTCGTTATTAAATGTCGCTAATTCTTTTCCAAGTTTTTTAATTAGCCAGTTATTCCATTCTATAGATTTTGAGGACATAGTGAAATTAAAGACGGACAGATGGGATGGGGACAAGAAGGACAAGAGGGGACGGGAAGGATAAGGGCGAAGGTAGAGATTTAAAAGACAGGGCAGGGCAGGATAGGCAGGACGGGATAAAATATAGCGGAGCCTAGCGAGTTTAGACTAATCGCGGCGGCACACCTGCGGTTATTCCCATTCTGTATATACTTTTCACTTCAATCAAAACATCTACCTAGCTCCTATGCATTAGGTCCACAGAATTTATGCAGCCTAGATAGGTAATAGGGTCCCAATCATATTCCTTTCTATATCATTTCCAGTTTAAACAACATTAAACAGCTACAAGCCTCTACTGCATATGCAACTGCGTGTCTATCACATCTCCTTCTACGTCACTCTAGTGCCGGAACTGGGATATTAAATGCGAGCCACAGCTCTGTTTCTGCAGTCACGGCGGGATTATACACCTTTACTTAGTTAAGTTCTGTGCTACATTAGAAGTAATATTAACATAGCGTCTCCTAGAATAAATAGGGGGAAGCATTTGCATAGTATAAAGCGGGTTCCAGTAAACATTTGCGGCACAGCAGCAGCTTAGGTCCTATTAAAGGGTATAAAAGAAGGCAGATCTTTTAAAGAAATAATACCATCTATACTTAGCTCCTTACTCCAATTTTCCTCTAGAGATTGGTACTATTAACCTCCTCTAGCTACTTCTCTAATCTAATACTTCAAATTAGCTCTACCCTTTAGGCAATATGCAGACTACATTAAAGACCCTAAACACTCCTCTGGGCAGCCCTACTCTATTACTAGCTCAGCAGCCCCTTATTATTTAGTATACTCTGCAATTCCTAGAGCTGCTAAAGGTAGCTACAGCAATAAATACGTTGTCTGCCTCTACCTCTACCCCAGGAGGCCCAGTTCTCAAGCCACCAGCCCTAGAAGACCCTAAAACTAAAGCAATATTACAAGCCTCTAGGTTGGAGTATAAGACGGTAAACGAAGTGTATATCTTTATAGGCGTATATATATAGTGCTACTAATACTATTTCTTTATAGTTAGGATGAGAAAGCTTATTAGTACAAGATTGCTAAGCTAGTAACCCTAATAGAAGAGGTTAATAAACTAAACCAATACGTATTTGTTAATCGTATTTAAATTAATAGGCATAACACTCTTTACAAGTGCCTTTAATTACTAAAGATAAATTACAGATAAGAAAACCAAAGACTCTATATCTTACGTTAATGTTAAGTCTAAGGGGTTGCAAGATGTTCTAAGGAAGGTCCTTAAAAATATCCATAGAATCTGCCTAAGAGAGGATAAGCCTTTAGTACGGAAATTCTCCGCTATCAAAACTTACCGGCTTATACTGCGCATAGGTTAAACAGAATGTCCTATATAATTTTCTCCCAGAACTAGAATTGTATTAAAGTAGCATAAACATTAACTCTAAGAATAAAGTATATTTAGAATATCTAGACCTCTTAATTAGCTTTATTAAAACCACCCACACGTCTACAACTAAACGCCTTAAACCCCTTCTTAAGAACCGTAAAATCACGTATAATCTACTTTAGGCTCTCTTTAAGCCGAACTTAGAGGTCTATACTACCTATCCTAGTACCAGCGAACTGAGATACGTTAAGTATAATTATGGTAAGGAGAAAGCAAAACCAGACAGAGCCAAGTACTTCTATCTAAACTATCGCTACTTCGATTTCAATGGGAAAGTGTTTAGAAAAGCCGCCCTTAAGCTTACTATTAAGAAGTTCTATAGAACGAAACAGATAGACTTCCTTTAGGCATTTCCTCTGGAGTATTATTAAAAATCGAGCGAGATCAGAGCATGGCTAATTAAATATAGTCAAACGTTTAATAACTTAAGAGGCGTCCACCACCGCCAGTACCAAGGGACTGCCTTCTATAAGAATAAAGACGGCAATAGGATCAAAGTCTCTATTAAAAGCCGAATTATAGTTAATACGGCGTATTTCCGGCAAATTAACCCTAATTACGCTAGACCACAAATTAACAAGTCGCCGGAAATACTAGACTTATGGGCCATCTACAATTCCGCAGAGAGCTCAAATAAAAGGAAAGACCAAATTAAGAGGACAGATATAGATCTAACTAAAATAATAGATTAAGATTTCCTAATCAGCAGCCTAACTATGCTAGGTTTTAGTTTAGGTAACAAGCTCTAGTATACGTCATCTTTACTTATATATAAGCGGCATTTACTAACGCGTTATAGTTAAGTTCGCAGTTACTAATATTAGCAATATTATATAGAACCCTTCTTCCTTTAATAACCTTAGGATTCCTACTTAGTAGAAGGAGATTATTTAAGCTCTTAGTAAAGCCTACTTATCTCAGGACTCTTACCCTATCTTAGATAACTTTATATTGGGCAAAGGGCGCAGACTCGTTACCCTCCTATAGTATATTACTATACCCTCTCTTACAATATCAGTTACACTATCTACTAAGATAGGCAAATTAGTGGGCCGCCTAGTGTTGGTAAGACCTTAACAGCAGAGGCGATATCGGAATACCTTAGAAGACCACTTTATATTATACATCTCCATTCCCTTATAATTGCGGCTTTTTCTAACTAAGTAGATCTCTGCTGGAGAATTAGGCACAACCGCGGATGCACTTAAGAAGAGGCTTTCTCATATCTTTAAGATAGTAATTTACTGGAAAGCCACTCTACTCCTTAATAAGGCGGACGTGTTTATAGAACAGCGTGCTACCAATAATATCCATTATAATGCCCTTGTTTGTGTATTCTTACATAAGCTTAAATACTATAAAGGAATCTTATTTCTCACAACTAACCGGGTAAAGACGATTAACAAAGCTATTACAAGCAGAATATACCTTGCGCTCTAGTACGGTCCATTAGATCAGAACGCTTAAGAGGCAGTTTAAAGGAGTTTCCTTAACAAGGCAAGTATAATAAAAGGAGCCGCAGATTTTATAGAAAAGGACCTTAATATTCTAGTAGGGAAGGATCTTAATAGCTAAGAGGTAAGAGCCTTTGCATCTACAGTAAAGCTAAGCTAATTGATTTTCCGATCTAGATTAAAAATGCTATTTTTATGGCTTAAGCATTAGCTAGCTATAAAGAGACGTAAGTGTCCTTATCACATCTAGAATTCACTATTAGTATAAACATAGAATTTCAGCGTGATTTTATAGGAGGAGGCAAGTTTAACAATATACAGTCCTACACTTAGCTCTCCTAAATTTACCAGGGTATTAGGGGTCTACAGAATGCATACCTTTTTAGCGCGTAGGCAGATATACATTTAGAATTCAGCTATCTTTTTCTTTTCTTCTTTTTTCCTATTTATACTTGTTAATAGTTAGAAGCAGTACATTACTTAACTATACTGTTCATTGGCTAGTAATATATATACATATATATCCCAATAACTTTGTGTTATACAGCTTTAACATAACATGGATATATAGCCTTAATCCCAAAATATGGAATCTAATATCACTGGATAGAGTTGGTTATGTAAGCGGGTTTCCATTAAAAATAAGATAAAAAAACTAGAACTTTATTATTTTCCTAGATATACTATCTATACAAAATAGCGTAGAAAATAAGAAAAGAAAAGCTAGTAATTTTAAACGGTTTTAAATAAAGTTCCATACGGGATAGAAAATAATAAAAGTATTATTTTTATAGCCACTTTTCCCGTATGGGAGGATATCAAAAGAGGTATTTAAAAGCTGGATATAAAAAGAGAATTTTAGTAGAAATCCCGTATAAAACATCATCTTTTATAAATATATTTTTAAAATAGAACACAAATTCCAGTTTCTATAAGATCTTTTATTAAATTATTCTGTATGGGATATTATAGGAAATGGGATATAAAATCTAGGTAATTAAATTTTAATACGGGATTAAAATGTAGTAGATTATTATATTTATTAGCTGTTTATACCATACAGATAAAATTAAAAACTGCGCGGGCGAATTGCTGGTGGATCTGGGAACAGGAGAACGGAAGCCGCAGGGCATTGGTTCCCGTACGGGAGAGGAAAACGTGGCTGGTGGCTCCCGTAGGGGAGCTAAAGCCGTGCCTAGAGGAACGTTAGTTCCGAAAGGAGTTTAGTACCGCCCGAGAAAAAATTGGGTGCGGCTCGTTCTTGCCCTCTCATTGGTCAAATCTTTTCGCCCTCATTGGTTAAATCTTCTCGCCCTCTCATTAATTAAATCTTCTCACCCTTTTATTTGTTAAATTTTCTTGCCCTCTTATTAATTAAATCTTCTCGCCCTTTTATTTGTTAAATTTTCTCGTCCTTTTTATTTGTTAAATCTTCTTCGCTTTTATTTATTAAATCTTCTTCGCTTTTATTTGTCAAATCTTCTTCGCTCTTATTTGTCAAATCTTCTTATGCTTTTATTTATCAAATCTTCTCACGCTCTTATTTATCAAATCTTCTCGCCCTCTTATTCGTCAAATCTTCTCGCCCTTTTATTAGTTAGCTTTTTACCTCTTTAGGCTAATTAACGTATTCTCTTCGGAATTTCTTCGCGCCACGCTTTACTTTGTCTTAGGTTTAGCGTCGCTTAACAAAAATCTCAATACAAAAAAAAAATTTTTTTTAATGCTTTTCTAGTTGCAAACTTTCCACGCAGTGACTTAGCCCTACCTTACATATCCGGTAAAGCGTCAGATGTAAAACACACGTTACAAAAGCTCACTATTAGCGCCATTGAACACAACCCTATGGCCGGAGCGGGTCGGCCGCCCTCCCTGTCTGTGGTGGCAGCATTCAATACTAGAATACGTTCGTGGCTAACTAAACTCTGGTTTCGCGATGCATGTGTTATGGTCCTGTGCAACATCAACTCCCAATCATGACACAAGCGACGTCGTGACAGCACATAGCCCGCTATGCCGCATGTGGGGGTTGCATAGGAGCAAATAGAAAGCTACTGTCTGCTGCCTCGCACATTGAGTGAGAACTCGCCGCTTCCATTGGAAAATTTTCCTTCTTACACTTCCCTTACTTTACTAACAACCGCCACTATGGCCAAGGTTATTCACAAGGTCATTTACAAGATCGATCCTAATATGGATACCGTCATCATTCTAAAGAATCCGCTTGTCTACTTTGCTGTTTGGAATTATCCTGATGTTGAAGAACTAGATGCTGAGGAGCTGACTCCCTACGAAGAGCCTCCCGTTGAGGAGCCGGCTCCCGTTGAGGAGTTGGCTCCCTACGGAGAGCTTCCTGCCGAAGAGCCTCTTGCTGAGGGGCCGGCTACCTACGAAGAGCCTCCCGCTGAAGAGCCTTCCGCCGAAGAGCCTTCCGCCGAAGAGCCTTCCGCTGAAGAGCCTGTTGTCGAAGAGTCTGTTGTTGAGCCCAACGTGTTGGAAGTTTCTAGTCACGAAGAAGAGATCCAGTACCACGTCTCTTCGAGCCATCTAAGACTAGCGTCACCTAAATTCGAAAGTATGCTTTTCAGGGGGAACTGGAAGGAAGGTATACCCAATGAGAACGATGGCTGTTATTATATTCCTACCGAGGACTGGGACGGGGAGGCATTTCTCATCCTTCTCAATGCGCTTCATCTTCGCAACCGCCAGGTACCACGGTCAGTGTCTTTAGTCATGCTCGCGAAGATAGCTGTGCTGGTTGACTACTACAACTGTGCGGAGGCCGTTGAGCTGTCGACCGAAATGTGGGTCAAGCATCTCAAGAACACTACACCCATTCCGTCGAAGTATTGCCGGGACCTCATGCTGTGGATGTGCATAGCTTGGGTGTTAAGGCTACCACAGGAGTTTGCACAGACGACGGCCGTCGCAATCAAGCGGAGTAAGCAGGAAGAGTTGTCAACTTTAGGCCTTCCGATTACAGGCTTCGTCGGTAGGTCTGCTAGTCGGAATGTGTGATAGCAGGTGGTTAACTTCCGAACAGATAGCATTGATCAAGCCCGCAACCAAGCGATTGGTACCGTCGTCTCGCAATTACACAACCTCCTCGATGAATACCGCAACACCAATTACTGTTGTCCAAGCGGCAATTATTCGTTCGAGTGCGGCTCCATCCTCTACGGTGCGCTGACAAAGGAAATGGACTCATTAGGGTTATTGGTACCGTATCCAGTGACACCATTCTCCGGAATAAGCTTTTGGGAAATATACTCGAAGGTGCACAACATGAAGTCGCCCATGTGGTGCAATCTGGGCTCGGGCCGATATAAAAGCCAACACTCATGCAATCTAAATGAGAAGGTCAGGAAGATTGCCAACAGGGTTATGTATGGGGTCAATGGCCTCAAGTTGAAGGACTTTGGACGCACCTGATCTGAGTAAGCGTGCTAATATGTGATGCTAAATAGCAAGGAAGATGACCTAGCACTTGATGCCGCCACCACTAGCAAGGAGGATGGCCGACCCGCACCGGCCATAGGGTTGTAAGCCGCTTGAAGATAGCAGGTAGCAATATAGTTTTGTAACATATACAAAAGCTCACTATTAACGCTCTTTAAACACATGTATTTCAGATCTAACGCTTTACCAAATGTGTAAAGTGGAAAGTTTACAGCAGTACTTAAGGGGGAAGCCGGTTTCGCTAGTGACTGTACTTTAAAACTAACACTGCCGTCTACCCTAAGGATACGAGCGTAAGTAGCCAAGCCTCCAATTAGATTAAACCGGCTGATACTCGGAGTAGAGTTCCGCGGAGCCACCTCTGGGGCGATGCCTGGAGGAACGTCAGTTCCGAAAGGAGTTTAGTACCGCCCGAGAAAAAATTGGGTGCGGCTCGTCTTTGCCCTCTCATTGGTCAAATCTTTTTAACCTTGTTGGTTAAATCTTCTCGCCCTCTTATTAATTAAATTTTCTCGCCCTCTTTATTTATTAAATCTTTTTCGCTTTTATTTGTTAAATCTTCTTTGCTCTTATTTGTTAAATCTTCTCACGCTTTTATTTATTAAATCTTTTTACGCTCTTATTTATCAAATCTTTTCGCCCTCTTATTTGTTAAATCTTCTTGCCCTCTTATTAGTTAGCTTTTTACCTTTTTAGACTAATTAACGTATTCCCTTTGGAATTTCTTTATGTCGCGCTTTACTTTGTCTTAGGTTTAGCGTTGCTTAACAAAAATCTTAACACCAAATTTTTTAATTTTTATTTTAGGAGTTTGGAATTAAATCTACTTATTATCCTTTAAGATTTTCTACTATTAAAACTATTCTCTAAGCGTACAGTTCTCTGACAAAGTATAAATTTGTTTAAAATCCTAAGATGTTTCCTGTGTATATATATCTAATTTATCCAGCCTTTCCTTTATTTCCTTATTAAGTCTGCACTCTAAAAAGCTTTTCTAGCTTAGAAGATAGCTAATCTTAACTCTATTCTAACTTGTAGCTTATAACAGTTGGACATAAAGACTTGTAAACCTAAAAGATATTATTAATAACTTAGATAGAGTTCTTAAACTTAACTTTCTCTTATATAGAGAATAAAGAAGGTCTATTAGGGTCTATAAGAAGGAACTGCCTTAAGCTTTATAACCAGTTATAGCAAAAGCTGGTATATATAGTAGGCCAGTTTAAGTACATATAATTAGAGATCCCTTCTTTGTTATTATTATAGATTGTAGTATAATTAGTAAGGTACTAGGCTGCAGACTAGGAACTTAAATATCCTTAATATCTTTAGATGTTACTAGGAGTCTAGCCAAAGGGCTAAAATATACTATCATTTTATTCGATATGGGATAGCCTAGATATTATAGATCTGGAATTACACCTACACTCTTAAATTCGGCGCTATTAACGTATTTCAGACCAACCCTTTTATTTATAGTTGTTATAACTGGCGTTCTAGGTACGTATATATAGAACGGAGGGACCGTAATTTTTAAAGCATTTGGTGTTAAGAGAATCTTATAAATATTATTTTTGTTTTCTATTTCTATCCCTTTCTAAGTTCCCTATTTCTTCCAGTGATGCTTTAATAGAAAAATAGACATATATTTATTAAGCTTTATTGTATATTAAGTAGCAGCCTTAATATTCAGGAGTAGCCTTAGCTTGTTTATAGGAACTATAGCTCTTATACTAGTAGTGAAATCCTGTATTATTAATTCTTTTGCTCTACCCTACAATCTATTATAGTTAGCTAATGTCTGACTTCCAGTCCTTAGTCTGCTAAGCATTCCTAGTAAAATTGGACATTAACTAGCGTGAACTTGTTTTTAAAGAATCACAACATTAGTAAATTTTTAAAACAGTTAAAATTCTTATATATGCTTTAAGTTCTCTTCTACCGCTAGTAAAGTTAACTTGTTAATATTTATTGGTAACTTTAGTAAACTTATTCCTATAACTAGAGGAAACTGATAGAAGTCGCCAGTAAAAATAACCACTAGAATTCCTCTAAAAGGTTATTATTTCTCTCTAAGATCCCTATATTTCTTATTAATTTTCAAAAGCGTTACGCCGGAAATTATACTTATTTTATTAATAATAAGCATTCTTCTATACTCCTAAAGTTTAGTGGTTTTTAACTGCTTTTCTAAGATGCCTGATATTTGTTATATCTGATTATCCATAACTAATGTAATTTTTTGGGTTCCGCTTTTATCGTCTATTGGAATTAATAAAGCCGAGTGAACGGTAATACCTTATATCTTTGCTGCTGTACTTCCTAATAATGCTATTAAAATAAGTTATCTCTCACAATTCAGAATTCTAAAAACATTGTAAATAGCTTTAATTACTCTTAATTTGCCTATTCTACTAGCGCCTCCAAGATATATAAGGTATTGTCTTTGTTCTTAAGCAGATCTATTTACTATACATCTCTCCAGAAATTTGAACGGTTGCATAACTGCTTAACTCTATAACTTATTTAAGCTCTAGATCTCGCAACTATACTTAGTAGCACTAATATACAATTTAAAGGATCCTGTTTGCAATTGTATAATAGATCTAGGTCCTAGGTGTAAGATCTATTTGACTTATAGGCTCTACTAAATTAAGTCTTAAGTATTCTCTTTACTAATACGCTTAGTAACTGCTTTATTGAGATTTTTCTGTAGCTTGTTCAAGCGCTTTATTTAAGACTTTCCTAGATTTGCTATGCCGACTACTTAATTATTATCTTATTGAATTTTGTTATAGAAATCTCCATTTCTTAATCTAGAAGTTTGGGTTAAGAGTTCTGGGAAATTGCTAACGATAGGATTTGTAGCTTAAATGATTCGCATAAAGTCTGGTAATCTTTCTATCACTTCTCCTTTTCTTATAGCCTTTTTAAGTATCTTTCAAAAAGCTATAAAATAATGCTCCTTAACAACAACATTATTTATATAATAATCTTGTTTAGCAGCTTCTTCATCTTTATCTTTAAAGGCTCCTTCCCCAGTTTGATCCCTATTGGAAAGCTTTTTCCAAAGTCTAGCATTAGCTTTGGCATCCTCTGCGCTTTTTTATAGAAGACAAATGTTTTAGACGTAAAATTTAAGTCTTGAGCTTAAATTTTGCGACAGCTGTATCTATAGTGTGGTAAAATCGTCTAGTATTTTATCTAGGAAAGCTTCCTAGGGAATAAACAGGGCAAGATATAAGATGGCGTTTCTAAGACTAGATATTAGTTTGTGCATTTATATTACAAGTTGTTAACACATATAATAATTTTAAATATCTTAACTTACCTTTAATAGAAAATGTCGTGCGTCGCTTTATTAAAATTATTTGTAATAGCGCTATTAAAAACAATAGTTGCTAGATTCGCTGCGCTGCGTATATATTAAACCAAGTTCTTTAGATTCTCTAATAGATCGTAGAAAGGTATCCAAGCTGAAGGATTCTGCCTTTTATCAAATTTTCAAATCACGATGCTGGCTGCGTAGTTATAAAGACAAAATCGTTGTAGAAGAGGTCCTTGATGTTTATAAGCTTCTAAAAGTAAAACTTTTCTACCATATTGACCTAGATTGACCGTGTTAGAGAGATCTCTAACTTTAGTTTCTAGAACTGCCTTCTCTTGAAATGCTGTCTAGTGGCTAAATATTGTCCAATATAGCTGATTAAGAGAAATGAAATTCTAGTTTAACTTTTAGATGTTGCTGAAATCCATGTGAAATCCAAGAAGATAATTGCACGCTTTAACCACTAATACATTACGTTCTACGGTAATTTTATTAGCTAGTTTTTGTAGAAACCGTATACATAGAGTTTTGCGCTAAGGATATACAATTTAGTATAATATCGTTGAATAATTAAAGTTTTAATATATACCTAATTTCCAGTAACTTCTATGTTATATTCGTGAGGTTAATTAGTATACATTATCTCTTCCGCCTTAATCACTTAAAGTATTTCTTTAGCTAAGGCAATTCTCTTCTATGTTGGAGATTTAAGCTTTGTGGCATAGTTAGTAATATAGTATATTATAGACAAGCTATAACCTTTGGATACTATTATAGAGATATTATAGTTGTGCCTTAGGCCTATTACTATAGCTTTATTGTAGTGATTTACCATACTATAGTTTCTTACCACTTTAAAAAGACCTTTACTGAAGTGTGTGTCTTCTACTAAAGGCTAGGGTGCGTGAAATCTGCAAGGCGTTTAGCCGTCTTTACTAATATCGTTTGTGAGATCTTAATAAGAATACTTAACGCAAGTCTGGCTGTGTTTATAAATTTAACTTTAATATACCACAAAATTTGCTTCTTTTTTAAAATTTTCCTGCAAGAAAGAATAACTATTAATAAGCTTATGCGGCATGGTTCGTGCTGACCGATTCTAACTCTCTATTTTAGCACTAGCACTATTAAGGCTTTCTGTAAAAACATTGTCCATATAGGCAATAATTTTATTGCTATATTCTCGCTGCTCTGGATCCTTTATTATTGCATACAGTATTGGCAAGTTAATATTGCCCTCTAGCCACATTAAGCCGTAAAGATGTAGGGCTCTATAATTGTTTGTCTTAACCCTTGTATAGTAGTAACTAATCTTCCCAAATATAGAATCTCTTCCTACTTAAATATAGTGCTTGAAGAACTTCTCTATCTTGCGGTAAAAGAATATCGCCGAGCTAACAGGATCCATTATAGTTTAATATTGAATTTTATAGCGCTGTTAACTTAACGTAATTATGTTATTAAGAATTCTCTCTACTTCTACAGCTAAAGCAGCGTCACGATAAACGGCCATTCTGAGCTTCACTGTATTTATAATATTATTTGGGTTTATAGTAAACCAAATTGCAGGCAGACTATTTTGTATATATAGTGCCTTAATCTTTTTCCATATCTGTAGACGACTTTTATTTGAAAGAGGCTGTAAGTAAAAGAAAAGTAAAAGCTTATTAAGAAGCTTCCAAACTTCTTAATTACTTGTTTAATTAGTTTCCTCCAGCTTAATACAAGCTTAATATAATATATTAGGACTTAATCTAGAGAATGTATCCTATGCTCGCTTGTAGTTTATTAAGGATATTTTTATAGTACTAATCCTGTTAATCCTATATTGTAGTATTATATTAAATGCTAGAAAACAGAAGATGGGATAGCATACAAATCTTCCCCCATATTAATTAAGCATAAGATTTATCCATGTCTTTAAGGGCATCTTCACATTAGGTTAATATAGTGCTTAGTATTTAGTATATTAATTTAAGTTACTTATTAATAAAGAAGTATTTGCAGATCTAATAACATTTAAAGGTTATAAAGTTTAATCCCAAGTTGTCTCCTTATTACTGACATTATTAAGTTCTGCTGTATATCTGCAAATACTTGGCACGGATTTCAATCCTAGTAGACCTCTAAGGCCAAATGGAAAGAGAGTAGGAAAGGTTCTAGGAAAAAATTTAGGATCTATACTATCCGCAAACACTAAATTATAACCGCGAGACGTTTAAATGTATGGTGTTTTGGATAGAGTATTTCGGATAAACTCTAATCTAGTGGCACTATATTGGGGATTTATTACATGGTCTATATCTAGTATAGCAGATAATATTATTTTATAAGTTAAATTCTTATTATAACTAAGTTCCATTTCAGTGGATAGAGTGGGTTTGTCTCCGTTAGGACCAATATTAGAAATACTTTCACTCTAATAATTAGCGCCTATCCTGTTTGTTATGGTTTTAGACACTGTAATATAATCCAACTCTTCAACAATGGTAGTATAATTTGTACTTGGTGTTTCTCTACTTCCTATTCTGTTGGTATCTTAAGTATTAATAGTAGACTCTTATATACGTTCTTATGCTATTGGTTCTATGTGCTAAAGAGCTCTATAAAGATCTCCAGGTACTTCTAAATTTGCTATCCCTTAACCCGTCGAGGCGCAACGCTGAGGCCAGCTTAGCAGGCCCGTGCAGGAACACCGTGCTGAGCTGTACTCGAGGCATCCACAGAGCCTCACGGTTGCTGCAGTTCTCATCACGAAGGTTCGAATGAGGGCCTCCTATTGGCTAATCCTTATCGATATCGTTGCGCCAGAATCGACGGGTTAAGGGATATAAGAGAGCTTGCTAATTTCTGTCTTAGTAATAACAATGTCCCGGTAGAGATAGTTATGTTATTTAAGCTATTAAAGAGCTGCTAAAACAACGGACTTTCTAACCTTTAAGAGCTTGCTTACATCCTATGGTGTAGGTTTATCAGCTCCGCTCTAGGATATATAAATATTCTCTATGGTTTTTAGCAAGGGATATGGAAGGACGTTTACAGTAAGGCCCTCCACGTTATTTAAAAAGACGATAATGTAACCTTTAATATATCTACAATAATAAATTCTAGTGCAATTCTTTTTATTAACTGTGAATTGTGTAATGTAGCCGTAAGTAGTGTTAAGAGAAATAAGTTTTTCCTTAACTAGAGACAGATTATACAGCTTTAATAGGTAGTAATATTCGCAGCTAATATATATATTGTTAATTGAACAATTCTTAGGGATCTTATATTTAAGAAGTAACATTTTATATACTTAACAAATAAGCACTATGGCATTTTTGCTATATAGAAAATATTAATGGCAAGAGAATATTTCTTCTATTAAAAATCTATCTTCTTCTAAGTGAAGCTGTATCTTATGCTATTAACAGTTATTTAAATCTGCTAGTGGCTTTTGCTAATAGCAGATGATATAATGCGCTATTAGAAGAGTGTCTGCATTATAAAAATCCTTTAGAAATCTTTAAATTGTTGTTACTTTACGCTCTAATGGAATTGGATTGCACCAGTCCTTATTACCTATTAGGGTTAACTTCTGTTCAAATCTTAATGTAAATATGCTTGTGATATTAGCAATTGCCGCCCATTATACATTATCTATTACAGTGTTGGAGAAATTACTGCTAATATCTATACTAATAGATGGTATAAATGCTCTATAGGTTATTAGCTTTACTCTTTCCAGTCTAAAACATAAGTATATTTAATAGAATATACCTTTGCTGTTCCTGTGTATATAGTTAATACAATTCTGGTTGTGCTATGGGCCCTTATGCTAATATAATTCCTAAATCCGTCTGTTCTGAATATATAGGTAAGAGTTAGGACGATCCTAGTAAAAGACTTTAAGATAGATTTGACCATACTAGTAGCTTATAAAAAGTTGAAGTGGATTATTGCTTTTATAGATGCAGCTAATATAATTCTAGTTGTGCTGTAGGTCCCTGTACTAATATAATTCCTAAACCTATCTGTCCTAACTGCATGGATAAAACTTGGGACGATTATTATAAAAAATTTTAATGCGTTTAAGCTGGCTTTAGCAATATACCATAAATAGTTAAAGCTAATTGTTGCTTCCGTGGATGTAGTTAATATAATTCTGGTTATGCTATGGGCCCTTGCACTAATGTGATTCCTAAACCTGTCTATCCTAACTGCATGGGTAAGAGTTAGGACGGTTACTGTAAGAGATTTTAATGCGTTTAAACCAGCTTTGGCAATACACTATAAATAGTAGAAGTAGATTAATGCTTCTGTAAATATAGTTAATACAATTCTAGTTGCGCTATGGGCCCTTATGCTAATACAATTCCCGAACCTGTCTGTCCTAACTGCATGGGTAAGAGTTGGGACGGTTATTATAAAAAACTTTAATATATTTAAGCTGGTTTTGGTAATGTACCACAAATAGTAGAAGCAGATTGTTGCTTCCATGGATATAATTAATACAATTCTAGTTGCGCTATGGGCCTTTATGCTAATATAATTCCTAAACCTGTTTGTCCTGACTATATGGGCAAGAGTTGGGACGGTTATTATAAAAAATTTTAATATGTTTAAGCCAGTTTTGGTAATGTACCACGAATGGTAGAAATAGATTGTTACTTCTATGGATATAGTTAATATAATTCTGGTTGCGCTATGGGCCCTTATACTAATGCGACTCCTGAACCTATCTGCCCTAACTGCATAGGTAAGAGTTGGGACGGTTATTGTAAAAAATTTTAATATATTTAAACCGGCTTTAGTAATGCACCACAAACGGTAAAAGCAAATTATTGCTTCTATGGATGTAGTTAATACAATTCTGGTTATGCTATGGGCCCTTGTACTAATATAATTCTTAAATCTATTTGTCCTAACTGTATAGGTAAGAGTTGGGATCCTAGTAAAAGATTTTAAGTTTAATTTGGCCATATTAGTAGCTTAGGAATAGTTAAAGCAGATTTTTCTCTCTGTGGATATAACTAATGTAATTCTGGTTATACTATAGGTCCTTGTTTTAATATAATTTTTAAACCTGACTATATAGATAAGAGTTAGGACGGTTGCCTCCGTAGATATAGTTAATTTAATTCCAGTTACGCTATGGGCCCTTGTACTAATGTTATTCCTAAACCTATCTGTCTTGACTATATAGGTAAAAGTTAGGACAATCCTAGTAAAAGATTTTGAGTTTAATTCGGCTATATTAGTAGCCTAGGAAAAGTTAAAGCAGATTATTGTCTCCGTGGATACAGCTAATATAATTCTGGTTATGCTATAGGTCCTTATGCTGATGTAATTTCCAAACCTAACTGTATAGGTAAGAGTCGGGCTGGTTTCTATAAAAGATTTTAATATGTTTGAGCCGGTCTTAGCAATACGCCACAAACGGTTAAAGCTAATTATTGCTTCTGTGAATGTAGTTAATATAATTCTGGTTGTGCTATGGGCCCTTATACTAATGTAATTTCTAAACCTAACTGCGTGGGTAAAAATTCGGACAGTTTTTACAAAAGATTTTAATGTATTTAAGCCGGTTTTGGTAATATATCACGAACAGTTAAATTATAAGAGGTTGAAGTATAAGGTATAGGAACCTTTCTAGATCGCCTCTTTATAGCGTGCTAAGCTGTTTCTCTACGCCGCTATCTCTCCTTATTTGTGTATTGCTTAAATAATGCTAGAAATGACGAAGAATGGCTAGAGTTTTTAGATAATTTAATAGGAACCGGCATATTTAACAGACAAACACATAGAAATAGAAATTTCTACTATAATTTTTTTCTATTATAATTTAAAGTTATATTTCGTATAAGTATACTATTATAAGGTTTTATTATATGAACCAGACCCCGTTTTATGAGTTAATCTTCGCTAGCATCTTTTATTTCTTAGTATACCGTGATGATTGGAACGTAATTGTTGTAGTTCTATAAAAGATGCAAGGTTTCTCACTAAGTCCTAAACTAATTAGATTATTGTTCCGATTCTTGGCTTTTAGGGTCTTCCTTTACGCTAAATAAATCGGTACATATCCCCTTTGCTTAATTAGACTTAGCTTTATTCTCTAAAATTATCCGGCCTAATAATATAATATAATTTTTGTTCCACATGACACGTTAGATATTTGCTATTTTACTTTCACTCTAAGCCTATCTTCTTCTCTTTCTATATCTTTTAACTTTATCCAACTTCCCCACAAATAAGTTCTTAGCTATTTTAGACTTTGGCTTAATCTACTATCTAAATAACAGCTTAATTATGGCGCTATGTTATTAGATTACATTTCCAGTATCTAAGATACGGCAGCTATAATGGTAAAGAAGAGACTAGGCCCTGCTTAAATCCCTTCTTTCTCCAAATAACCAAGTATTATTCTAGAAAGTGGGATTTTACCTTATTTAACATATCTCTTTAATATTATAACCAATTATAGTTATAGGATATGATAATTATCTAATATCTATAAGTTTCGCTAAGTCTAAATATTGCAAAGTTCGCTCTTCCGGTGATATACTATATTCCTTTATGGTAGGGAAAAGTATTAGCTAACACTTTTACGAGCTTAAAACTTGTTGGATTCCAAATATTAAAGACGTAAGATATAGGAGAAGGTCACAACGACTAATTAAAGGGAGAGAACATTATAAAAAATAAAAGTTTTAACCCTTTTTAGACTAGAGAAATTTGCTAGCTAATATTCTTACGGCTTTTAAACCTGCTGAATTTTAAATACTAAAGACGGAAGATATAACAGAAGGTTACAATAACGGCAGATTAAAGGAGGGGAATATTACAAGAAATGAAAGTCTTAAGCCTTTTAGACTAGAAGGTTTCGCCAGCTAATATTTTTACATCTTCTAAACCTACTGAATTCAAAATATCAAAAACCCAACTTAGGAGAAGATTATGATAATGGTAAAATTGGTAATTCTAAAAGAGGGGAACATCACAAGAAACGAAGCTTTAAAACTTTAATAATAGATAATTTGCTAGCCAACTTCTTTATAACCTTAAAACCTATTAAATTTAAGATATTAAAAAACTAACTTAGGGGAACATTATGATAACGGCAAATTTGGGAAAGGAGATGATTATAAGGAAGTAAACTATGGCACTTATACTTTTAAAGAACCACCTAGAGAGTATTTAAATAGTAAGAAACTACCTATTAGTTTATTTTAATTCCTAACTATACTTGTCTTTTACCTCTCTTTACAATGTCTATTAAAACTACTTTTTCTAAAGAGACTAAGCAGCGATGTCTAAGTGGAGAATTATCGCTCTTTGCTATTATGACCTTTGGAGAGGATATAGAGGTCATATAGGAGGAGGAATGTTAATTTTTAAAGGGGAAGAGCTTCTCTATTAATTATTACTTTTCTTTTTAGAAACCTTTATGGCTTTTTAAAGCTCTTCCTCCACCCCTTTTTGCTTAGCCATAAGATATATACTGGGACGACTCCATAAATATAGCAGCAAAGCTGTACCTGTTTTGCTCATAAAACTATTATAATAATAATTGGACCAGACAAATTTGTCTAATCTATAGAAATTATTTTCTATATAACCTTAATATTATTTGTCCTACTAACATTTCCAACATTAAAAACTCTTTATAAGAGGAAGCTTTTCCTATTATTTAAGCACAGTAAAATTATTTATAAGAGTAACCAATACCTAATAACCTTTTTTGGATCTTTGCTAATCTCTTTACTAGACTTCCTGTATAGTAGGCCACGTAGGAATGTTCTTGGCCTAATTTTATTAGTGGTTTAGGAGAGGTTGACCATAAAACCTATAGTCTAAAGCCTGGTATTCTTAGCGATATCCAGATAAAGGCTTCTGGATTTCTTCGCCTATAGACATATGTTAATAATACTAACAAAACCGCTCCCAGAACTAGATTATATCCCTTTTATATTTTTATAATCTTCCTAATTAAATAAGAACTCTGGAAATTATATTTTTAAACTCTCTGAGAACGGTCTACTAGTGCTAGTCCTTTTTAATATAGCCGTTATATCTCTTTTATAGGAAGCGTTGTTGGCACTTTATCTCTAGAGTGTGTAAATAAGGAATTGTCTGATAGTAAGCCAATTCTTATTGTTGTTCCTTACACTTATAATCCTATCACGTTAGACAGGCTAGGATTTACCCCTTTAATACCTAGTACACCAAAGGCCTTAATATTAAAGAAGGTTTTACGATTTAAGGCTCTAGTTCTGGTGTTTGGTACAGATAAATAAGATCTATCATTACCTTTAAAACTGCTATAGGAGCGAGGTTCTCTATTTAACTTAACTACAAAGCTAAGTAATATTATATCTACTGCCAATAATAATCCTATGGAAAGTAAGTTTATTTCTTTTTTCTTTTTATTATCTTACTAAATTCTAATACTATTTTAGATGATACTATTTTAAGTAAAGCACTTATATCCGAGGAAACCTGTAATAAAACACCAGTTTTTATACACTTAATTAATGATTTGGGGGATAAACTTATTAATATTAATAAGTATAGTAACACAACTGGTACCTTTCTAGACGGCTTTATGTCTCTTTATTATATACTAATAGTATTCTATAGCTAAAGAACCGGTGGAGGAAATGGTGGAAAGTGCTTACGCTAGGAAAAAGTGTAAGTACGCAACTCTAGATCCTATAGAAGTTGAAGAAACTGGCTATTTTATTTATAATATAAGTAAACGACTAAAGCTTTTTAAGTAACTTAAATCACTTTACCTAGTTTTCTAACTTTGGTAATTCTTTATTATGTTTTTTTGGAATTTTTCTAGGTTTTGTTGGAAGTATAATTGTTATTCTCTATTTAGGAACCTCAACTTTTTATAGAAGCTAGGCTTTCTATTCTTATCTTTTAATAGTCTAGCTTGATTCTAAACTATGGATTAATATTGTTATTCCCTATATTACTTCTTCTTATAATTGTATCAAGCACTTTAACACGTACTGTCTACCCTAAGGATACGAGCGTAAGTAGCCAAGCCTCCAATTAGATCAAACCGGCTAATACTCGGACTAGAGTTCCTCTAGGCTTCGCAAAGCCTCCTCTGGGGGCGATCTCTTGTCTCTTATACCGCGCGAGAAAACTTTGGTGGCCGATCGTCTTGCCCTCTTATTAGCCAAATCTTTCACCCTCTTATTGGTCAAATCTTTGAGCCCTCTTATCAGTTAAATTTTCTCACCCTCTTATCTATTAAATCTTCGAGCCCTCCCATTGGTTAAATCTTTAAGCCCTCTTATTTATCAAATCTTTAAGCCCTCTTATCTGTCAAATCTTTGAGCCCTCTTATTTATTAAATATTTGAGCCCCCCCCACTCGTTAGATCTTTAAGCCCTCTTATTTATCAAATCTTTTAAGCCCTCTTATTAGTTAGCTTTTTACCTCTTTAGGCTAATTAACGTATTCTCTTCGGAATTTCTTCGCGCCGCCAGTGTAGTCGGTTAGGAGGTGTAGGTAGGAGAGAGGATCCTTAAGTATATTCACTTATTAAGATTGGCTTGTTGTTCGCTTAGGTATACAGAGGGAGCTTACAGCTCGGCGTGGTCACGGAAAAGACTCGGCGTGGTTAGAAAGTTTAATATAGTTAGAACTTGCAAACCAGCTTCATAACCACAATTAGCTTAAGACCACGCTGAGCCTACGCATATGCAATGCACATGTAATTTAAATAAAATAGAAAATGTAAAGCCGTTCATCCTTAAATCACAAATATCCTAGTTTATGGCAGTGTATATGCCGCGCATATGCGCTAAACAATGGCCATATAAGGTAATGGTAGTTAGTCATTAAAATATAACCTATACACACGCGTAGTATATCTACAACAATAGTCGCACCACAACTTCTTCTCTATAATATCATAGCGTATGCCACAAGTATGTACAGCACAATATAGGCATAGGTCTTACATATACTGACAGAAAGAACAAGGCGAATTTCCATTACTAATTTAACCATTGCATATGCCGTATATACGCTTACTATAAGCAATCTGACAATCGCAGACTTTAATAACCCGCAGGTAGCCTCCGCCGCCAACCCTTCTACCTTTGGCCATCACCATAGTAAGCATATATAGAGTATATGCATACACCATACTTATAAAGCCTTATAGGTCCAATTCTAAATCCTAATTCCGGTTAGGTAACTTCTAGTTAGTTATAGGATTGCATATACACGGTATATACTTATAATAACTATAGCGCGCACTGCAGCAGCTCTCGCTAGAGGAAGACGTAAATGTATATAGAGCCGCATATCCGGTGTATATGCTAACTATATATAGCCCTAACCGTTTCGGTCTAAGACAACGCGAGTATATACAGCTTTATATACTACGTAGGTATATGCTAAGCGTATACCAGACCCACCTAACGCCGCCTCTATACTCTCTTTAGTTAACACTATAGTATATATTGCTTATCCACACCCTATATATAGCATATGCTAAGCTAAAGTTTAGGTATAATATTGCAGTCAACAGTATGCAGATGTGCGGCTATGTCTTTACCGCTTAGCCAAGTATATGTTTTGCATATACGCAGCGCCTGCGGCTCTACTAATATGGCTATAGTATCGCCAGTATGTCCGTAATAAGCACAGCGGTGCTTGTATATACTACTATGTTGTTATAGCAGCTTAGTATATGCTTACTATATACAGTAACCAACCTGACCACTAATAATATATTAGTTGGAGAGCTAGTCGCAGGCAAGAAGTATATACTATATATATACAGCGTATATGTGAGGCTAATATATTATAGTTCCCTAAAGCTATTTGTTCTCTCTAGTGGCTAGCGGAATATAAAATACCTATATAAGCCTAGGTATATTTATACCTATGCGTCGCATATGCGTCACTAATAGTGTCTATAGTTGTGGCCCCTTGGGTTCCAGGATCTTGGAGTATACAGATACCTATACACTCTTTGCGTATGTCCACCCTATACTGCGCATACGCTTAGCCTAAGCTAATTAAATGCAGTACCTAGGACCAGGGGTTTGCCACCTAATTTAGCAGGCAATTCCATCGCGAGATAAGAGTACTAGTGTCGCTTCTACATATACACACTATACCCTAATATATATATCTATTTATCTATATACTTATTCCCCCTAAGTTTAATTTTAGACCTAAAGGCACTTATAGGCCTAAGGGTAGCGTATATAAGGAATAAGCACGGCTACCACTAGGGATACTACCCGATTCCGAAACTAACGCTTAACTCTATGTTTAGGAGACTGGGAAAGTTTAATTTAGCGTATCCCCTATATATACATTACTAAAACCACCACTTAGTTATATTGCTAGCTTATATACGTATACCCTATATATATATAAACCCCTAATGTCTTCTACTAACCATAGGTTAACACGCGCTTATGCTAGGCGTATGCTAATATAAGGGAAATAGCGCGTTAGCCCTACTACTCCCTCTACTAGCTTAAAGCGCAAGGTTAGTATTTTACCTACATATATTTAGTATACGCTAACTATATACGCAGCGCGGCCTAACCCCCCTAGATAACCGCAAGGAGTCCCTCTCGCCGTCTATACGCCGCCAGAGCGGTAGGTTTGCTTTATATATATCCTATATATATACTACTAATATTTAGTACAGGGAGCAGAAAAAAAACAGGCCGCCGCTATAGTAGTAGTAAAAGCTCTAGTAAGTTTAGTTTATTCTATTACATATATTATACTTATGCTCTATATAAGCCACTCCTACCATAGGTGGAACCTACCACTTATTCCATATCACTGGTTAAGTCCTAGCATATGCTAGGCCTACACACTGTATATACAATGTGCAATATACATAGTTAGAGTTTAGGCGGAGTTTAGTAGATAAATAGGCTAGGCATATACCCAATATAGGGCGCGGGGCTATAGGCCTATATTAATCAATTCTTTATTTATGGTGATAGAACTCTATAACACTTACTCTGCGTATACCGTGCATATACGCCCTATATACTAATATTATGCTCCTACGCCCACTTCTTAAGCTCTGCTAGCTCCTTTGCTTTATTATATATATCTTTAGCCTATTTTAATTCATTAACTTGTCACTCTATATTTTCTATATAGAGTATATATGCCTCCTTCTCTATCTCCTCTATAGATAGGTTAGACCTATACCTTTTACCCATAGTCTGGGGCGTTTAACTTTAAGATAGTAGGGGCAACATCTACGCTATATATACTATAGATACGCGCGATATATCTAATACTAATATAATATTATTATCTGCTCTACTTATCTGCGATATAGTCTACCCATTAAATATAGTAGGTAATTCTATATTAGGTATATACTATAGATTAGGCTTAGGGGTATTAAATGGGTTCTAAGGATTCTAAGGAAGATTTAGTTTAGGATTTTTAGCTTATTACTTAGCTGCTTTCTACTATTTCTAGGCTGCTTAAGCTTAGCATCTACTTTACATTTACAGCGTATATACATACTTTGTTTCTGTAGCTGTACTACTATCCGCTTTAAGTTACTATAATTTCTCTATATATTATCTATTCCTGTCTCTTTATATAGCTCTTATAGGTTAAACATTTCTTATATATAGAGTTTAAGCCTATACTAAAATGTTAGAATATGCGGTGCATATATAAAGCGTATATATTTACCGTAGTACTATAGCAAGCATGCATAAGTTTTGACTAGTAAAGTTATTATCTTAAAAGTAACTACTTTTACTAATTCTAGTATACTTTTGTGCATATGCCTACTACTTATAAGGGACCTTTAACTTTTCCTTTATAAGCCTGGCTAGTATCCATGTTTTCTTCTTATTGTTTATCCAAGATATAAGCTCCGGATGTAGTATACATATACTTTATATACGCTCTATTAGTTTCTGCTCTATCTCCACTTCTTATATCTGCTCTATAATATATCTTGCTTTATAGGTTAGAAAGCGCTTTGTAAAGTTTTATTTAATATATACTTGGTAGAATACAAGCATATACTAAAGGTATTTATCCTATTTATAGGATAGGTTAATTATATATAGGTAATCCCTAAAGCCTATATATTATTAGCATATGCTAGGTATATACGCAGCGTATACTTACTACTAGCTTGTTTCTTACATATATTAACTATAGCCATACAAAGTCCGGTTCTATAAATATATGCAAATTATATAGATGATCAGGCAGTATTACTTAAAACCTTAAATACTAGCTAAAATATCTTTATGTATATAGCACGTATTTCTAAGTTTAGAAATGCATATACCTATACCTTAATTCCTATTATAGGTATTAGCCTGTGTATAGCATATATATAGCATAGGGCATATATATATTTGGAATTCTTATCCTATTCTGCAATTAAGAATAAATTCGTTTTACCTTAAACTATTTTAAATAATAGGTCTATTTTAATATATGTTATATGTTAGAATGCCTTAGCTTACACATATATACAGCATATAATAAGGAAATGCTTGTTATTAAAGTTATAAATTGCCCAAATCCATTGCTCTGTGTTCTCTTTATATTAGTTAATAGAGAACTCGCGTAGCATACCTACTACGCTTAGGCTCTATATATACTTGGCATATATCTAACCTATACTTACCTATATATACCGTCCCCTCTAGGAATTGTAGCATCCTTTCCTTTTAAATTAGAGCAGTAATTCGATCTTTAATATTAAGACTACTATATACTGCACGTAGTGTCTGCGCCCTATACTTCTTACATAGAGTATAATACTATAGAGATAGGATAAATTGACCTATACCATAGTAAGTAGTTTTATTCGCATATACTATGCATATACGGGGTATATATATAGTAAGGCTCAGAACTTCTACCTACCTTATTGCTTTAACTATATTATTAGCAAGGTTAATTGGTAGCTTTGTTAGGTATAGTAGATAATATATATAAGAATTCCATATAATAAGGCAAATATAAGGATACCATGCTATATTAACAGGAATATAGCAATCTAACTATGCACTATATGTTTGGCTTACTACCCTACCTTAGCCTTACAGATAGTTAAACCCTAATAGGCTTAGCATATGCGTAGTATATATACAGTGTATATATTACCTACTACAATTTTTTCGCTTTGACGTTGAATATCTAATATAGGTATATTCTTTTTTAAGTTCCTAAACCCCATATTTAATAAGTAGATATAGGTATTAAATATCTACCTTAGTAGTTATTAATAATAAAGGCCAAGCAGTGTGCTATAGTTTAGTATTACTACTGCTAGAATAACCAATAAATATTATCTATATATAATAAGCATATATCACGCATACGCTGGCCATATACGCACTCTATATTGAGAAAACATTATTAGTCTGCTTTTACTATATACACGTTCTTATATACTAGGATAGGTACACTGCCGCCATAATTATAGAATACCGTTGTAGTAGCTATATATTATAAGTATTTACCTAATATATATAGATAATGCTTACTTCTCTATACTTTGCTTAAGCTTTTTATTAACCTCTACTACTTAATATAAACGACTGCTACGCTTTTAAAGGTTATTAATTAATTTAAGCTTAACCCTATTATATACGGGGTATATACGGAGGACATCCTTATAAGTGTACTCGCAGTATTTAATGCCGCTACATTTAAACGCTTAATAAAATGCTTTTTTACTCTTCTAATTATTGTTTTCTCCAAGGAGTTATAGTTGTGTAACTTTAGGGTTACCGGTTTTATAAAACGAAAATTAAATCTACTAAAGGCATAAGTACAGCATATACCTAGTATGTATATTATATACCTTTAATATATACTGCTTAATAACCTTACATACTATTTCTTTATCTGCATCTATAGATAGCAGAGGTGTTACTTTATAGATAAAGTATACAATTCCTTCTTTTCTAGTTACTAGATATTCTGGCATTATAATATAGTCTATTACCTCTTAGACGATAACTTAGTGCTTACTATTAGAGCTAATAAGTGCTCCATAGTCTTAGAGTGTGCTCTAGATATTCTCAGCATATATATAGCCTATATATAGTGTTATACGTAGTCTTACCTTAGAGAGACCCATATAAAATAGAAACCGCTGTTATATACTATTTTAACCCTTACCCTCCTTGCCCTCCCTACCCTTCTTATCTTTAATACTCTCTCTACTAATTGTATTATCTTAAGAACTATTATCTTTGTGTTTAATGTTAGGTACGCTCTAGTATACCTATATATCCTTAGCATATACCTAGTATATAATTATACATACTAACTTATAGACTGTTTAGCCACCCTACTATACTCTTATTTACTTCAGTATAGTTTTCACTTATTATTGGTATAGTAAGGCATATATAAATGCGGTTGTATATATATAGGTATATGCGGAGCATATACTCTTAACATTTTAGTTTGTGTATTTACTTAAGTTAAATATAGCTACCAATACGCGTTCTATATAGGTAAAAGTGTAGTACCGCCGACCTTTTTCTAGGGGCTTTATTGGTAACCACGCTTAGCTTTTGCCAACCCCTATCAGTGACCATGTTTAACGTGTCTAAGACCACAATCAGCTGCGACCCGGTATAAAGGCAGCGGGCAAAAGTTCCTAGCCCCCCCCTTATATGCGCTAGCCTTTAGTGGCTTAGTATGGCGTAAGTAATGCTTGGCGCGCATTATAGCGTTGCGGCGTATACAGCTCTCCCCTTAATACTATACTCTACAAGCTTTTAAAATCCATTAAATTCTTATTATATCCTACTGTATATAATAGGTAACTTATATAATATCTATATAAGGGCTCAGGCCCTTCCTATAAAGATTTATAGCAGTATAAATACCGATATTTAAGCCGCTACCGGACGAGCTGGTATAGAAGATGGATTTTAGCTCTCTATGACAAGAGTTTAGATATATAACATTATAATAGCTACCTAGTGTAGTGGTAAGGTATAGGGTTATTGCTTCTGCCTACTACCTTGTCTACTACCTCGTCCACTACCCTCCTTCCTAATATGGAACGCCAAGAAAGTAAATTTATGGCGCATTTGTGGCGCATTTGTGGCGTAAGGGGGCCAGGTACTTTTGGCCGCTGCCTCCATAAACGTCCTATCTCATTTGCAAAGTAGATCATAGCTTTGACCGCGCTAATGTCTGGGAAACGCTATAAAAACAACCCTATGGCTAGAGCGGGCTGGCCGTCCTCCCTGCTAGCGCAATTGGGCTGTTCGTCTAATCCTCTCTAAATAGATGTTTAGTCGCCATTTGTATACCCCATCTTACCGCGCTATATTCTAGACCTACTTGCGGAGCCTTATCCGAATCACCTCCTTTTAAACCCCTCTCGCTTCTAGACGCCATCTGTTGATATGGTACAGTATCCTTGCTCTACCTGTATCCTAGCTCTACCTGTATCCTAGCTAACCCTTATGGCCAGGCATAATATTCTGCTTTCTGCCCAACCTGTAGTGTTTCGGTGTGGTTGCACTCCTGTTAAACTTCATATAAAGCATACGCCTTTTGCTACGCAGTAATACTGGCGAGTTCAACCTTAAGGACTGGGTTAGCGATGAAAGTATCCCTCCCTATGCGATACTTTCGCATACATAGGGAGCAGACGAGGAGGAGGTCACCTTCGAAGACCTAATAACTGGCACTGGGAAGGATAAGCCTAGCTATAAGAAGATCCTATTCTGTGGAGAGCAAGCTAGACAGGACGGCTTGGAATACTTTTGGATTGATACCTATTGCATCAATAAAGCAAACAAGGCTGAGCTCTCACAGGCTATTAAGTCTATGTTTCGCTGGTACCGCAACGCAACTTGATACTATGTCTACATGTTAGATGTCTCTAGTCCCCTGCCTGAAACCGACGAAGAAGCGACTCCACCACTGTGGATATCAGACTTCCAGAAAAGTAGGTGGTTTAATTGCGGTTAGACGCTCCAGGAGCTTCTTGCCCTAAGTACAGTTGAATTTTTCTCTTGGGAATGGAGGAAGCTTGGCGACAAGACGTCACTTATACAGTAAGTATATGAAATCACAGGCATTCCGCATTTAGCGCTGCAAGGCGCCCCTTTGTTTTAGTTTACAGTTAACGACCAACTGTTATGGAAAGAGCACTGGCACACGAAGCTTTAAGAAGATAGGGCATACTCATTACTTAGCATTTTTGACGTCTACATAGCGCCTGTCTATAGCAAAGGGGCAGAGGGAGCGTTTAGACGGCTCCTGGATAAGATCTATAAGTAGGGCAAGTGTATCCGAGATATACGCCTTATAGATCCGCGTAACAACAAGAAGCGCATTAAGGACACCAAGGGCGGCCTATTGGAAGGCTCGTATTGCTGGGTCCTTAATAATGCCAGCTTCTAGCAATGGCACGAAGACCTGTAGAGCTGACTGCTGTGGATTAAAGGTGATCCTGGTAAGGGTAAGACCATGCTTCTCTGTGGCGTTATCAAAGAGTTAAAGAAATCAACCCCTGGCCTTCTCTCCTTTTTCTTCTGTTAAGGTACTGACTTGTGTATTAATAGCGCCACTGCCGTGCTGCGCGGCCTGATCTACCTACTCATTAACCAGCAGCCGTCGTTAGCCCCATACCTGCGGAAGAAGTATAATTAAGCAGGTCAATCCGTCTTGAAGATGCTAATGCTTGGGTTGCTCTGTTAGACATCTTTATAAACATGATATAAGATCCGGACCTAAAAATGGCATTTCTAGTTGTTGATGCTGTTGATGAATACGTGGCGAACTTGCCAGAGCTCTTAGACTTGGTTATTTATACCTTAGCGTTACTAGCCTGCGTTAAGTGGCTCTTGTTAAGTTGAAATAAGATGCATATTGAATAGAAGCTAAGATGCGTAGATGCTAAGGTAAGGTTAAGTCTGGAGCTAAAGCAAAATGCAAAGTAGGTGTCCTGCGCCGTTGATGTGTATATTAATGACAAGTTGTCCCGTCTTAAGTCGCTTGAAGATGACAGCCTAAGAGATCAAGTGCGAGACATCCTATACTGGAAGGCGAATGGAACGTTCCTATGGGTTACCCTCGTGGTCTAGGAGCTTAAGGGGCCGGAGAGCTGGGACCCTTTGTAAGTAGTAAAAGAAGCGCCACCAGGCTTGCATTAGCTGTATAATTGCATGATAAATTAAATCCAGCGGCTAAAGGAGAGAAACTCGGAGGTTTATTAGCTCCTACTTTCTACCGCCTATATTATATACCGTCCGCTTTACCTAGCTAAAATGGGCAGCTTGTGTGGACTATTAGGCTAGGTTTCCGTATTTGTGAGGAACGTGAGAAAGATCATGGCTATATGTGGTTCGTTTCTTACCGTTAGGGATAATTAGGTCTGCTTCATCTACTAATCAGCCAAGGACTACTTAAGTGACAAGATGTGAGATATAGTCCTCCCATTTTAGTGTGGGATTCACTATGACATGTTCTTCTGGTCGCTTAAGCTCATATCTAGTATACTAAAACGTGACATGTATAGCTTAATCGCTCTAGGGTTTCCGGTTAATAAGGTTTAAGTACCAATCCACAATCTGCTAGCGATAATGCGATACCCATACGTTTACTAGGTCGACCACCTATGTAACTAGAATTCTAACTCTGTAAACTATGGGATTAACTCTTAGGATAAAGGCGCTATCAAGAATTTTATAAGAAAGAAATACCTTTACTAGCTTAAGGCCCTAAGCCTCTATAGAAGCATGTCAGAGGGTGTGCTTATAATGGCGAAACTTAACGCTTTAGCCCAGGTAACTACTAAAGTAGTAACGCTCTATATAATATATGCTAATATAACCTAGAGAAAAGTAGATGAACCTAGCTTTATAAAACTTCTTTAAGATACGCACCTATTTATTATGTATCATATTTAGGCAATATAGAATAGCCCTCTTTAAGCATACGCATCTGCACTTATATTTAGTCCAGACCGTAGCCTTATAAGGAGTTATTTTAAGGGGGAAGAACTAAAGTGGATCTTAATAAAGCCAGCTATAGGGGATCAATAGAGTGCCTGCCTCTAGATGCTCGAGGGCTATAGCTATTATGTTAGGTTAGTAGCCTTCTCCCACGACTCGGCCCGGCTAGCGTCAGTATTATACGACAGGACGGTCAAGATCTGGGATACAAGCAGCGGCGACTGCCTCCAGACGCTCGAGGGCCATAGCTATTGCGTTAGGTTAGTAGCCTTCTCCCACAACTTGGCCCGGCTAGCGTCAGCATCAGCTGACAGAACGGTCAAGATCTGGGATGTAAGCAGCGGCAACTGCCTCTAGACGCTTGAGGGCCATAGCGATTATATCAGGTTAGTAGCCTTCTCCTATGACTTGGCCCGGCTAGCGTTAGTATCGGACGATAGGACGGTCAAGATCTGGGATATAAGCAGCGGCGACTGCCTCTAGACGCTTAAGGGCCATAGCGATTACGTCACGTTAGTAGCCTTCTCCTACGACTTGGCCTGGCTAGCGTCAGCGTCGGCCGACAGGACGGTCAAGATCTGGGATGCAAGCAGCGGCGACTGCCTCTAGACGCTCGAGGGCCATAGCGATTACGTTAGGTCAGTAGCCTTCTCCCACAACTCGGCCCGGCTAGCGTCAGCGTCGGACGACAGGATGGTCAAGATCTGGGATGTAAGTAGCGGCGACTGCCTCCAGACGCTTAAGGGCCATAGCGATTGCGTCAGGTCAGTAGCTTTCTCCTATGACTCGGCCCGGCTAGCGTCAGCGTCGGACGACAGGACGGTTAAGATCTGGGATGTAAGTAGCGGCGACTGCCTCCAGACGCTTGAGGGCCATAGCGATTGGGTTAGGTCAGTAGCCTTCTCCCACGACTCGGCCCGGCTAGCGTTAGCGTTGTATGACAGGACGGTTAAGATCTAGAATGCAAGCAGCGGCGACTACCTCCAGACGCTTATTATTGGCCAGGCACTCTTCTGTATCTCATTTGACATTACTAACTTATATCTTTAAACGGATATTGGTACTATTGAAATTAGCGCTCTAATAGCTTTGAGACCGCTTTTATCCCATTTAGAACCTTAAAGTCCTTAATATTAAGGCCTAGCCTTAAGCATAGATGGTATATGGATAACATACAATTTAAAGAACCTAATATGGCTATCTTTAGAGTATCGACTATCATGTTTAGTGGTATTAAAGAAGATAATTGGTACTGGTGTTAGAACTGGAAGGGTATGGATATACAAAGTTAAGCTAAATGAGCTTAACACATTCTAAGGCTAGAACATTTATATCATAATTACTTACTATATTTTATTATTCTCTCTATTTCATAGAGGGCCAGGGATTAGCATGAATATATAGCTTACTAATTTGCCACAGCGAAGCTTTGAGCATACTTTAGATCAAGTGACAAGATTTCTAAGTATAGAATTACGTGTTAAATATTTGCCACTTAAGTCTGGCCAAAGGCAGACGAACACCTCAATCACGCTAGCAGGGAGGACGGCCGACCCGCTCTGGACAGACCCTTATTAAAGTCGCCTTAGCTAGCCAATAATTGGTTAATAAGTTGCACGCTGCTGCCTAGCAATAACCCAAATTTCTATCCCTTAACCCGCTAGTTTACGTCTAGAAGCTATCAATAAGGACTAGCCAATTAGGTAGCTGTGTCCTGCGTAGTTTTTAGTATTCTCGTGCACGGTCTAATCCTTTATCGATAAGCTCTGGACACTAGCGGGTTAAGGGATATAGTTATTTGCGATTGGACTAGCTTCGTCGTTATCTTGCCAGCGCTAGCAGGGAGGGCGCCGACCCACTCAGGCCACCCTCTTTATTAAGGGTCTACTTCCTAGGATTAAAGAATAGAGGAAATAGGAACTGTGGTTAGTATTAAAATAAACAGTCTTAAGTGTAGTGTTATAGCGGTGATGCACTGCCTCCACTACTCGGCGTTTAGCTTAGTGTGGTTACTAAGTTAACTAAACCATGCCGAAACCCCTAACCTATATCCTCGTCAACAGATACACATCAAACAGGCGCTCCCGTAGGCGGGTCTTCCACAGGGATTAGCACTAGCCCTATAACTAGGGCTTTTTAACCCTAGGGCTCTTAATTATACCTATACTTTTAAATTTAGCGCCATTAACGTATTTTAAACCAACCCTTTTATTTATGGTCATTAGAGCAGAGTTCCTCCAGGCTTCGCGGAGCCACCTCTAGGGGCGATCTCTTATACCGCGCAAGAAAACTTTAGTGGCCGCTTGTCTTGCCCTCTTATTGGCCAAATCTTTCACCCTCTTATTAGTTAAATCTTTAAGCCCTCTTATTAGTTAAATTTTCTTACCCTCTTATCTATTAAATCTTCGAGCCCTCCTATTAGTTAAATCTTTAAGCCCTCTTATCTGTTAAATCTTTAAGCCCTCTTATTTATTAAATCTTTAAGCCCTCTTATTTATCAAATATTTAAGCCCCCCCACTCGTCAGAACTTTGAGCCCTCTTATTTATCAAATCTTTAAGCCCTCTTATTTGTCAGATCTTTAAGCCCTCTTATTTATTAAATCTTTAAGCCCTCTTATTAGTTAGCTTTTTACCTCTTTAGGCTAATTAACGTATTCTCTTCGGAATTTCTTCACGCCGCCAGTGTAGTCGGTTAGGAGGTATAGGTAGGAGAGAGGATCCTTAAGTATATTCACTTATTAAGATCGGCTTATTATTCGCTTAGGTATAAACGTCCTGTCTCCTTTACAAAGTGGATCATAGCTTTGACCGCGCTAATATCTAGGAAACGCCACAAAAACAAGGGTCTAGTCAGTACGGCTCAGCCACCCTCCCTGCTAGCTCTCGCGAGCTCTCAGTAAGTGCCATCTTAGCGTCTGCTAGCAGACTTAGTTTGCCGCAGGCTTCTTAAATACTATATATTTATAATCCTCCTACTTGCCTTCTATCATCCACCGCACGTTATAATACTTGACCAACTGTACAATACAGCCCTACTTAGTATGCTGCTGTTAGTTTTCGTCACACCTAGCCTAGCAACCCCTAAACACATAAAGGCCCCCGCTTCAGCTTGCACAGCCTATCTTATATAGCCCACCTAGCCCAGCGTCCCTTTGCGCAGTAATAGCCTACCCAAAGAGCTTTGCTAAATGCCGTTTACATTCTCAACATTCTCCTATAAATATAACTACTCTCTTCTTTCTACAGAAGTAGTTCACCTCGTACTTCGAAAATTGTTACAATGAGATAGCGGAAGCTCTAGCCGCAGTTAGTATTATCGCCAACATAATCTAGCTCGTTAACTTCGGCTCCCAGGTTCTGAAACATCTTGAAGAATATCAGTCCAAGCTAGGAGAAGTCCTAGAAGCATTCCGCCATATCAAAGCTAAGCTGCCTATACTGCTAGATACCCTCCGGCAGACAAAAGTGGCGATCAATACCGGATCTATGCAAGATAAAACCAAAAAGGCGCTCCTTCCTACTGTTAAAGGGTATGGAGTACAGATAAAGTTGCTAGACAATATAATTATAAAAGCGCTACCTACATTAGGCGACTCTTGGGCTAGAAGAGGCAGGAAGGCACTTAGAAGCCTTCAGTATAATATAAAGGTGGAGAAGATAACAGCGGTGGTCCGGAGGTATATCCAGACGCTAACATACTACTATGCCGCCACATCCACACTAAGGCCCTTAGCAGGTATAACTTTCTTATATTCTAGGTAGTATATCTATATTCTAACAGTCCGTTTTTAGTAAACCAAACCCTATCCCATCCCGCCCTATTCTCCACCGTCCCTTTCTGGCATGATCTACACTTTATAGATTGCGAAATCCTTACCCAAATAGATTGCAAGAGCCGGCAGTCTGCGTCTAGAGTAGCACTTATTGGCCTTAGTAGCGTTAGGTAGGTAGCAAGCCTAGTGTTATCCCTAAGGGCATAAACTGACAAGCTCAAAAGAAAGTCACAGCTTGCCGTCAAGTACTCATACCGGGTATGAGAAAAATCGCCAGCTACCTGGGTCTTCTGGGTATATACAAGCAGTATAACAAGGTTTAAGGAAGGCTACTAAAAGATCGCCAAACGAGCTAAGCTTCCTGGCTAAGATTAGCTAGATGTAGATATCCTAAGGCTTATCTATAGTTGGCTATGCGATAAGGCAAATAGTCGCTAGGTAATGATTATTAACAATACAGATAATCTAGGCGTCTTCTCCTATCTATCAGACAGACGTAAAGGTAGTAAAGACAATATTTCTAGTAATGCGGTAGCCGCTTTGCTAGAGTCTCTACCTTAATTACCAAACAGATCTATCCTTATTACCTCCCAGAGCTAAGACGTAGCCTTTTAACTAACGGGAAGCTACGCGGACATTATTAGAGTCTATCCAATGGACTAAGTACACGCTCTAGCCTTGCTCCGAAACAAGCTTGAGGGTAGCTTTGAATAGGATAATACAGTAGCGCTAGCCGAGGCGCTTAACTATATGCCCCTTGCGATCACCTAGGCCGCCGCTTATATTAGCCAGAGAGCACCGCGTGCTACAGTGTCGAGATATCTGCAGGATCTCTGCAAAGGTGACTAAAACAAAGCGAAACTGCTAGATATAGACATTGGGGACTCTCGTAGGGACGGCACGGCGTCAAACTCTATTATTGCTACCTAGCAGATATCTTTTAAGCACATTCGCAGAGAGAGGCCTTCGGCAACGCAGCTGCTGTCGCTTATAAGTCTTTTTGATCAGTAGGGGATTCCAAAGTCTCTGCTCAGTAGCTGCTACCAAGAAGACAACGATGCCAGCTCTAACTTTGAGGACGACTTAAACACGTTAATAAGTTTCTCTTTAGTTGTGATAAGCGTAGACGGGCACCAGTTTGAGATGCACCAACTTATGCAGTTCTCAACAAGGAAATGGCTCGAGCTACAGGGCGAGATGGAGGGCTAGAGGGAGAAGTACGTTATACTTATAGATGACAGCTACCCAGTGGGACAGTATAAGAACTGGAAAGCATATCAAGCACTATTTCCGCACGCTCAAGCAGTAGTAGCGTGCCCACCGACCAATAGTGGCGCGCTAGGGGCGTGGGCGTCGGTTCTTTTCAAGGCTGCGTGGTACGTAAGCGAAATGGGAAACTACCACACAGCGAAGGAGATAGGCCGAGGTGCTTTAAAGGCAAGGGAGGCTACTCTAAAAGCGGAGCATCCGGACACGCTTAGCAGCGTCAGCAACCTTGGGTTAATATTAGAGAGCCAGGGCAAGTACGAAGAGGCCAAAGCAATGCACCGGCAGGTGCTAGAAATAAGAGAGAAGGTGCTTAGGCCAGAGCATCCACACACACTTAGCAGCGTTAGCAAGCTCAGGTCGGTGTTATCAAGGCAGGGCAAGTACAAAGAGGCTAAAGTAATACACCAGCAGGTGCTAGAAATAAGAGAGAAGGTACTTAAGCTAGAGCATCTAAATACGCTTAGCAGCGTCAGCCACCTTAGGTCAGTGTTGTCAAGATAGGGTAAGTACAAAGAGGCTAAAGTAATATACTAGCAAGATCTAGAAGGATTTAAGAAGGTACTTAGGCTAGAGCATTTAAACACGCTTAGCAGCGTTAGCAACCTTAGGTTAGTGTTATTAAGCTAGGGCAAGTACAAAGAGGCCAAAGCAATATACTAGCAGGTGCTAGAAACAAGAGAGAAGGTACTTAGGCTAGAGCATCTAAATACACTTAGCAGCATTAGCTACCTTAGGTCAGTGTTATTAAGCTAGGGCAGGTATAGAGAGGCTAAAGTAATACACTAGCGGGATCTAGAAGGATTTAAAAAGGTGCTTAGGCCAGAATATCCAAATATACTTAGCAGCGTTAGCTACCTTAAATCGGTATTAGAGAGCCAGGGCAAGTATAAAGAGGCCAAAGTAATATATTAGCAGGTACTAGAAACAAGAGAGAAGGTACTTAAGCTAGAGTATTTAGATATACTTAATAGCGCTAGCAACCTTAGGTTGGTGTTAAAGAGCTAGGGCAAGTATAAAAAGGCTAAAGCAATGCACTAGCAGGTGCTAGAAATAAGAGAGAAGGTGCTTAGGCTAGAGTATCTATATATACTTAGCAGTATTAGCTACCTTAGGTCAGTGTTATTAAGCTAAGGCAAGTATAAAGAGGCTAAAGCGATGCACTAGTAAGATCTAGAAGGATCTAAAAAGGTGCTTAAGCTAGAGCATCTAGATACACTTAGCAGCGTTAGCTACCTTAGGTCGGTATTATCAAGCTAGGGCAAGTACGAAGAGGCTAAAGCGATGCACTAGCAGGTACTAGAAATAAAAGAGAAGGTACTTAAGCTAGAGCATCTAGACACGCTTAGCAGCGTCAGTAACCTTAGGTTAGTGTTAGAGAGCTAGGGCAAGTATAAAGAGGCTAAAGCAATATACTAGCAGGTGCTAGAAATAAAAGAGAAGGTGCTTAGGCTAGAGCATTTATATATACTTAGCAGCGTTAGTAAGCTTAGGTTAGTATTATTAAGCTAGGGCAAGTATAAAGAGGCTAAAGCAATGCACTAGTAGGTGCTAGAAATAAGAGAAAAGGTACTTAGGCTAGAGCATCTAGACACGCTTAGCAGCGTTAGCAAGCTTAGGTTAGTATTATTAAGCTAGGGCAAGTATAAAGAGGCCGAAGTAATATACTAACAGGTGCTAGAAATAAGAGAAAAGGTACTTAGGCCAGAGTATCTAGATATACTTAGCAGCGTTAGCTACCTTAGGTTGGTGTTATTAAGCTAGGGCAAGTATAAAGAGGCTAAAGCAATACACTAGCAAGATCTAGAAGGATTTAAAAAGGTACTTAAGCTAGAGCATCTAGATATACTTACCAGCATTAGCAACCTTAGGTCGGTATTATTAAGTCAGGGCAAGTATAAAGAGGCCAAAGCGATGCACTAGTAGGTGCTAGAAATAAGAGAGAGGGTGCTTAAACCAGAGCATTTAGGTATGTTTAGCAGCATCAGCCACCTTAGGTTAATATTAGAGAGCTAGGGTAAGTATAAAAAGGCTAAAGCGATATACCGGCAAGATCTAAAAGGATCTAAGAAGGTACTTAGGTCAGAGCATTTAGATACGCTTAGTAGCATTAGCTACCTTAGGTTAGTATTATCAGGCCAGGGCAAGTATAAAGAGGCCAAAGTAATACACTAGCAGGTGCTAGAAATAAGAGAGAAGGTGCTTAAGCCAGAGCATCCATATATGCTTATTAGTATTAGCAATCTTAGGTTAGTATTAAAGAGCTAGGGCAAGTATAAAGAGGCCAAAGCAATGCACTAGCAGGTGCTGGAAATAAGAGAGAAGGTGCTTAAGCTAGAGTATCCACATACGCTCAGCAGTATTAGTAAACTTAGGTTAGTGTTATTAAGCTAGGGCAAGTATAAAGAGGCTAAAGTAATATACTAGCTGGCACTAGGAGGATATAAGAAGGTACTTAGGCCAGAGTATCTATATATACTTACCAGCGTTAGCAACCTTAGGTTAGTGTTAGAGAGCTAGGGCAAGTATAAAGAGGCCAAAGCGATATACTAGCGGGCACTGGGAGGATATAAGAAGGTGCTTAGGCTAGAGTATCTACACATACTCACCAGCGTTAGTAATCTTAGGTTAGTGTTATTAAGCTAGGGCAAGTATAAAGAGGCCGAAGCGATGCATTAGTAGGTACTAGAAACAAGAGAGAAGGTGCTTAGGCTAAAGTATCCGGACACGCTCACCAGCGTCAGCCACTTTAGGTCAGTGTTGTCGAGCTAGGGCAAGTATAAAGAGGCCAAAGCGATGCACTAGCAGGTGCTAGAAATAAGAGAGAAGGTAATTAGGCCAGAGCATCCATATATACTTAGCAGCATCAGCAACCTTAGGTTAGTGTTAGAGAGCTAGGGCAAGCGCAAACCAACAAGAGCAGTAATAGCTTAACCTCGCACTTTAAATCAACCTCCTATTAGCCAGAATCGACCTACCTCTAAGTGACCTCCTATTAGCCAGAATCAACCTACCTCTAAGCGACCTTCCTTTTCTCTATAACCCTTATCTAAGTGGCCTTTGTCTAGTTTAACTAGGCCCTCCACTAGCTCTAGACGACCTTCCTTAGGCTAGAGGCCTTTTTCTAGTTCCAAACAAACTGGCTCCGCCTAGGGAGGACGCACCTAACCAAAGTCAAGTTATTAGGGGCAGCTAACAATCTATAAGGACTACACGCCCAAGGACAACGACATTACTTAGGGTATAATAGTGCTCTGTATACTTATAGGTCAGCACATAGAGCGCTTTTATGCCGTATGGTATTCTTTCTACATTTGTCAAACTATAGGTAAGGCCCTAGTCAACCATATAACGGTTAGCAGTAGTAACGGTACAGCTCTGCATATACTCCCCTATTGACTTCGTCTGGTCTTACATATAAACACTAGTAAGCGCTGTCCTAAGCGACTTTGCCAAAAAGCTTAAGTCTTATGCCTTAAATCCTGTAGATAATCGATGTAAAGACTATATTAAGCAAATATGCACATCTGCTGACAGAATTTAACGCATAGTACAAAAGCACCCGTCTAATTGGAGCTTTGGATGATTTAATTAGGGCGTATAGTTCCTAAGCGTCTACCAGGACGGAGATGTCGTTAAGGAGTTTTAGCTGCTATATAGCCTTGCCTTCAAACTTACCTAAATAAACTGCTAGAATATTAGTGCAAGTTACGAACTAAAATTAGCTTTAAACTTAGCAGCCTTCTTAATACTATAGCTTTTCTAAATATTTATATGCTGCACCGTTTTTAGATTGATGTAAACGCTAACCTTAGTTTAAACACGTTTTCTGGGGGCCTATTATTTACGTTTAAATTCCTTTGTGATAGAATATGTATGTTGGTGAAAAGGCTATTTAATTTGAAAGGAATCACAGCCACTAATTTCCAAGACCTTTTTATTTATAATTATTAGTCCATCTCTAGCTTTGCCTAGTCAAGCTTCTATAGATCCTATTCTGGTTCCCGCTACAGATCTTGTTCTGGTGCCTAGTTCTAGATCTTACTCCTCTTTCAAGACCCTATCTGGTCCTTGTTGGAATTTGCCCCGCCATTGGAACTTCTTAGCGCCCGCTATACTAACCTTTATATCTACATGCCATCCTGTGGCGAAAACGCGTCAACCCTAGAGAAAAGAAACCACCTATGACTTGTAATTAAATCAAAGTAGATTAAATATAACCAGGTAATGGGAAGGCAGAACAAGGGTTACTTAATAGGCTTTATAGGATTATATAACTATAAGTCTTGTATAGGACTCTGCCTACTCTTCCTTAGCTGTAAAATATACTAGTCGCCGCACTAGCATAGTATTAGCGGTGTTTTTAGCGTATAGATTCGCCTGGAGCTCTCTACAGTTTGCCTACGCTAGTAGGGAGGGCGGCTGACCCGCTTCGGCCACACCCTTGTTAAGGGTCTACGGTATAGAGAACTTTTGAAAGAGGAGGATATTTATCTCAGATATTCTTTTAATCAAATCCTAGTCTTTTATTTATTTAGTTCCCGCTGTAAGGCGGCCCCTACGGCCTACTAAACGAAGCCCTAGAGCCCTGATAGTTACTTTGACTCCTAAACGCGTATTGGCAACACCACCTCTGGCTACGCCAGCAGCTCCACTAAGAGGACGTATAAGGAAACCGAGCGCGAAGGCGCTAGAGGCCTAGTAGTCGCTAAAAACACGAACAATCGCGCTATAATTAACGCAGAATAGACTACCCCTATTCCCTATTGCAAGTGTCTCTGTCTTACCTAAATGTAAGGGAAGAAGCACTAACTTAAAGGAAATCGCGAGGCTTATCACAAATCTAAAAGAAATTATAATATAGCAGAGCAGCGTTATTACAAACTAGAATAGTATTATTAAAAGCGTCTAAGATAACCTTATAGAGATCTACTTAGAACAGCAGAGCCTTAAGAGCTAATACGCCAAACTCTAGGAGGAGATCCGTTCTCTCCAAACGCAATTTAATAATTTTTCAGCATCGCCTCCATTAACATAATTATGGGCGTTAGTTGTGGCTAGCGGAGGTATAATGGGATTAGGGACAACTCTTTTGTAAATAATAAGCACTGGGAACCCTTATAAGGAGCCTAATGGTTAGCTAGTAATTAATATTAGCTAAGCGGGACAGGGAGTAATAGAGAAGGTGGTAAATATAGAGGTGGCAAAATAAACCATTATATAGGGTATAAGTGATGTTAAAAGACTTATAGGGGCCATAATTAAGGACTTCTAAGTATAGCGAGCAAACGACAATACAAGCGTTATTAAATTCTTAGTGGAAAAGGATAAAGAGGCCGCGTTCCAGTAGACGACTACTTAGTGGCTTAAACCGTATATCCCTAGGGCTAGGCTTATTGGACCTAAGTGGTATGCGGTCAAAGCGGACTGGGTTAAAGTAGCTCTAGTAATGGATATAGATAGTAGGAAAGTAAGCAAGTTAGCTATAGAGCGGTTTGGGGTAGAGAATAGGGTAGAGGTATATATAATAAGATGGCTCGGAAGACCAAGGCCCAGCGGCCAGCACATGTTAGTGGTGGTTAAGGTGGCGACAAAGGAGGACATAGAGAAGCTTCTTAGGATGGATAGTATATTATTTAGTGGGGGTGCGATCGTAGTGTCGCTATTTAAAGAGCGATATACTCCAATGGCATGTTTTAAATATAGAAGGTTTGGACATAGAGCTAGAGACTATATGCGACCTAATATGTGCGATATATATAGCTAGGAAGGCTATCTTTAGTGCAAAATAGTAAACCTATGCTACGTGAACTGCTAGGGCCCATATTAAGCCTTATACTGTGAGTACCCAGTATATAGGAAAGAGAAGGACAGGATTCTTGTAATTTAGCAGTATAGGTAACTGGGTCCCTATCCTTATCCTCTATTAAATTTTGTTTTAGATCTCGCCTTAATATATAATTGCCGCCGCCCTCTTAACCTACTTATTAGTATTGGGCTGTTTAAGAATAATATAACTTAGTAAACTGCTACTGAGGAGAGCAGCTATTGCAGTTATCAGTAATAGTGGCTAGAGAGGCGCTCTTTAAGGGTAGAGGCGGATACGGGTAGGTTGCAGGATGGAATTTCGATATATATATACACTCTTTATCTCTTAGGTTTGTATACTCTCTCTTTATTTCCTATATTAATTACAGCGTTAAAGGAAGGAGAAATAGCTCTTATAGTTGGCTACTGAATTGGAGCCGGTATAATTTATGTCAGTTTACTCTAGTTAGCGCTTAGTAATGGCCCATACCTAAGTTAGATGGTGTATGGCCATAATAGAACATATATACATACATATATATATTAAGGGTCTACTTCCTAGGATAGTGTTATGGCGGTGATATACTACCTCCACTACTTGGCGTTTGGCTTAGCGCAGTTGCTAAGTTAACTAAACTATACTAAAACCCCTAACCTGTATCCTTGTCAATGGATATATATTAAAGGCATAGGCGCTCCTATAGGCGGGTCTTCTATAGGGATTAGCACTAGCCCTATAACTAGGGCTTTTTAACCCTAGGACTCTTAATCACACCTACACTTTCAAATTCGGCGTTATTGACGTATTTTAGACCAACCCTTTTATTTATAGTCGTTGGAGTAGAGTTCCTCTAGGCTTTGTAGAGCTACCTTTAGGGGCGATCTCTTGTATGGGAATACAAGCCACAGGGGATTGGTTCCTATAAGGTGGTGGAACACGTGGGCATTAGCACCTATAGGGGATTTGTTAGCGTAGGGGATTTGTTAACGTAGGGGATTTGTTAGAGTAGGGGACTAGATCCTATAGGGGATTTATTGGCGCAGGGGATTCGTTGGAGTAGGGGACTAGATCCTATAGGGGATTTATTGGCGCAAGGGATTCGTTAGAGTAGGGGACTGGATCCTGTAGGGGATTTATTAGAGTAGGGGACTGGTTCCTATAGGGCGGCGAAATACGTGGGTATTGGCTCCCGCAGGGGATTTATTTAAGTAGGGGATTAGTTAGAGTAGGGAATTAGTTAGAGTAGGGGATTAATTCTTCTATGGCCTCTATTTAGGCGGTATAAGGCGGCTTCTAATAGGCTAGAGAGTGGATTGCATGTTTTATGGAAATATAAAGCCTATATAGGATGGTGGGGTGTGGGGACCTGGTGGAAGATTAGGTTATCCGCTTTCCTAGGTTTATTTAGCCTAGGCGACTCGCCCTATGCTGTTTTATATGCGTTTCGACCTAAGGTTGCTGCCTAGCCTTAGCCGCCCGAATCTCCGCAAAACTTTACTTGTGTAGTGGAAGAGTAATGAAATATTATTCTATCTATTTTGTAAGCACCTTTGGATCCTTCCTTGCTTTCTAAAGCACCTCCTTTATTTGAGAAGGAAGTTTTTTATCCTTTTCCTTTCGCCTCCTACTGCCTGGAAATACTACCTTCCGCAATCTATTGACCCGCTTCGGCCTGGCGGTGCTGCTGCTTCGGCCCTTTTAGATATGGTATTGAAACTCGGCTAAGAATTGGTTCGTTAACTAGTACAATTTAGCGTAGCGGCGTTGCTGCTCAAAGCTTTATAAACTAAGGCGTTAGCCAGTAGTCTGGAGACATAGAAGGAGGAATGCTAAATATAGAATTGGGAGCCCCTAGCTATAGTATCTCTTTATCTTTTCTTTGAAATACCTTTATATCCTATATAGTCAGACTAGCGGCTAGTAATGACGCCCTTTATATTACTCCCTCTTGTCTTTTTGTTGACGTCGCTTGCCTTACCTTCTGAAAGTGAGCCATTTATATATTAACTAGAAGGTAGAAACTTATTGTTATAGTTACTTTATTGCTAATTAAGACGAGATATTAAAGTGGGCTTAGGCTCTCCTTAAGATTTTAACTTATTTTCTATTTATAGAAAGCTAAGACTACTTGCCTTATGGGCCGACTAAACTTCTAAGTTAGGGTGGGACTTCTATAATAATAGTAAACCTAAGAGTTCGCTACTTTTATCTGACTATGGATTACGTTCCCTTAGAACTCTATATAGAAATATTTGGAGGCGTTTTTAAGAGCGATCTTAAATCCATCTGGTTGGTATTAAAGAAGCTTAATATACTATCCTCTCCGCTCCTATTTACTAGAGTATATGCCTCTCTCCACCTTAAGGACCTTGAAGTACTTTCTGCGATATCTAGGCATCTAATACTGAGCCTCTTTACCTAGGAAATTGTCTATTCTAGTGTCTTCTTTTACCTGTCTAAAATTAGAGCAAGCAGAAATGTATCTAAAGAGGTGCCATTTTTGCAGCATGATTTGGAATGGGGTTAAAAGTACTATTATTATCGTGTTGAAGAAAGCGAAATGACCCTATAAGATAGAGAAGATGTCGTAATTATATCTACTACTCTTTCCAGAATGCTAAACATCTAAATGGTTACGCTTATGAATTACTGGCGTCCTATAAGAGATCTTTTGGGCGAGTGTTTATGGTCTAAATGGTTTCTTAGGCGAGTGGACCTTCCAAAAGGCGCCTGGTTTGGCGGACCACTGTCTTGAGTTTATCCCTCGTACATGAAGGTGCCTTGTGGACTTCCCCTATGTATAGGGGATCCTAAGACTGGTAATATAAATATAGATTATAGCTTTAGGGTTATAAGCTGGGCACTTTTAATTGCAAATATATATATCCGAATGCTCTCTATCGATTATTTTAATGATCTATTATGTAGCCTTCGCAGCCGGTTAACAGGCGGGATCTCGCCTAGTTCGTTCTATATGTTACCATATAATTTTGTCCATTCCTATAATGCTTTCCAATATCTTCACAAAGTAGCTTTTAGCCTCTGGATGGAGAATATAGATAATGAATGGGATATTCTTATGTAAGGGAATATAGCAAAATTGGTTGCTGCGGTAGAAGAGCTAGAAGAATTAACTTTTGATTTTAATTGTAAAGTGGATAATATACCTCTAGAGAAATACCTAGGTAGTTTTACTTGGCCTCGTCTACGATCTATATAACTCTTTTGGAAAGAAATGCATTAAGAGGAACTTATAGGACTACTTAAGCGGTACTATAAGACACTTAAGGTTCTATGCCTTAGTTCTATTAATCTTAAGAGTAGGACCTGGTTGGACACAGTAGAAGAAATATATGGTTGTTTATCTCTGGAGTCTATTTCCCTTTATAAGTTAGGTAAGCGTGTAGACTCTTAAAACGTTAAGATAGCTATAACTAAACATCTTAAGGATTATATTGTCTATGGTATATTGGATGCTATTTATAAACCTAATTACTGTCCTAGAATACTGATTTACTTTACTACTACTTCTATTGTATGACTTTTCGTTAATAGATTGGAATTTGGGTTTATAAAGTAATCTGGCTTTGCCCATTATAGGTACAGACAAATTGTAGCAGTAAAGCGTATCCTTTATGAAGAGAATAATCTCTTATAATGAAAACATTGGAAATCTGGACTAAGTTTCCTGCACTTATACTAGCCTTAGGCATTGCGTGTTGTACTACTTTCTATGTCTGTTAACCTAAGAGTCTAATGATTTGTAATAAGTTCTTAAGAGAATCTCTTATTACCTACAGTATGAAAATTCAACTTTAAGCTTTATGTAACTCTGCGGATATAGATAGCCCCCCTACCCTTTTGGCTTAGAGCAGTCTTAAAAATTACAAGTTTTTATATTTAGATATAGATAACTAGAACTAGGCTATCCAGTGGGTTTAATATAGAAGTTAATTAACAATAGTAATTGTTAGGCGCTTGCCTTTATCTATTTCTACCATTTTTAAGAAACTAGAGATCCTATTATCCCTCTAATGCTTTTAGGTCATTCTATACTGCCTAAAGTATCTTTTTTATATTAAAGTACAGCCTTGGATTTGGATCCCTCTATCTTCTACTATTAGGGAATACCTTCCTCCATAATTTATTAACGTAAGGGATTAATTATTGGTAATATGGCGTAAAGTTCACCTTTGTGGTCTTGAGAAAATCTCTTTTATTATTTATAATACTTTTTTTAGAACTGGCTAGCTTCCTATCGCTCTTATAGTTCTAATACTCGAACTTAGTTGGCCTAATGTCTTTACTTGGGCCATTGTAGTGAATATAGATCCAGAATAGTACCCAAAAGAATAACTTAAGATCATATATAAAAGAATGCTTTTTGTTATCCAGAAGTACCCTAATTGCTATAAATGCTTATATGCTAGTCTTCCCCCACGCTCCTAAAGGTCCTTCCCGCTGCTCTTTAATTGCAAGATTAAAGTCGATTAAGAATGCTGGCCAAGAAGGATTATCGTCTTCCTTATTTATCATTAGGTTGCCTATTAAAACGTTATATTGGATAATGCCGGCCCACATATATAAAGACTTGTATCCTTTAATGCAACCCTCTAGTACAGTAAGTATTGCAGCCTAAGAGCTTGCCTTATAAAGAGGCTTTCTGTAGTCCCTAGTAATAACGCGTCAATGCACGCGATTCTGTATAATAGGGTGCTTAATTAGAGAGCTCGAACACATGCGCTTACTAGGCGGTAATAGGATATTGGTATAGCTGGAAGATCTCTTTCTACTAGTACTTTAGCCCTTTCTTATACTGATTTTCACTCTAGCTGGTCTTAGAGGCATTATTAAGTCTTCTAGCTTATAGTTTGTCGCTCTTGTAATATCTAGCCCCTTATGGACGTTATTGCAAATGTTATCTTCTTTACCGCCTATATAAACTGTCTTGTGGTGATAGTACCTGGCTATATTGACCACTTCTTTCTTTATTACCTTATGTAGCAGTTTGCCTTCTTCCTTGCGCTATGGGTACTGCCACGAGTCTTTAATGACAAGGGGTATTTTAGAGGTGTCCCCCTTATAGTATGCTTTCTAGTAAGTAGTTGCTTAACTAGCGATATAGCGTGCCCGATTTATAGGTTTGTTAAGAATGAGACACTTGGTCTAATTATTATATACGACCTTAATATATTGCTTGCCGTCTAATGTTATTATGGTAGGGTTGAACCTAAGTTGCTCCTTATTTATCTAGAGAAATCCCAATATCGCTAAGGTAAATTGTAGTCCGTCTTTATTAATATTAAATGGTGATAATACAATGCCTCCTACCTAGTTATACTCCTATAGCCATATAATAGATCTATAAAGGGTAAAGCCTAGGACAAAGCAACAAGTGTCCTAAGCGGCAAAGACTTCTTTTATATATTTCCCCAAATCGAACCTTGCCTTCGAGGCTATATTAGTGTTTAGATTACTCTTCAGCTCTCCTAGTATAAGTATATGTAACTAATGGTATTGGGAGCTTTTACTAGCTATTAGATTATCTATAAAGCCGATATCTAGCTTTTGGTTGGCCGTAGATCCTTATAAGGGCTGCTAAGTGTGCTCTACTAGTTTTTATTGTGCTTTTGGAACAAACCTATGCTCCTTTACAAAGTCTAAAAATAATATAATTAGCTTATTGAACCACTTTAGGACTCCATGTTCTTTCGCACCTTTAGGCTAGTTACGCCAACCGCCCTTTTTAGTATATAGTGGATTGTCCCCTTCCTTGCATTTCTTAAAAACGGCGGCGCTTACCGCCTTAAGACCTTTTACTTCCCTAAAGAATGCTTTATATAAGCTAGGAATCCTAATATAAAGGGGGCCTAGCTCCTCCTTTAGAATATAATCCACATATTTCCTATGTTTAGATAAGTTGGTGAAGCTACTTATATTATGTAGATGCGGGGTTTGAACGTGGAGTGGCAGCGGTTAGGGGGGGGATATGGACTCTATTATAATAGCATAGACCTTTTCCTAAATAACCTTGTTAGGTTGAATCCGAAAGATCGCATTTAGAAGAGGCAGGAACTGTTTAATATTGAAGTTATTAAAAATAACTGCTGAATTAAGTCTTAACAGATCACTAAGGAGGATTTTGTTGCCACTGTTGGATGGCAATGAATGAGAAGCGGGAAGGCTCTATAGAGCTAGTATTAGATTAAGCAAAATATCCTTTAGTTTTGCGAGCGTTAGATGGAAACTTGTAATAGGTATATTAGTAATTACCTTTATTACCTATCTAGTGTAACGACTTTAAAGAGCTAGAGATATCTAGATCCTAATAAGCTAAGTTAAATGAATCGCGAAAGTCATTTAGTCCTTCTCTGATAGGTTTCGTTTTAATTATCTCTAATTGGGAGAGATTCGCTATTGTGGGTAAACGCGCCCAGAGCTACGTTAGGAGGGCCGACGTGGTAGGCGGGTAGGCAAACGAGGAGAGGAGATGGCAGAGAAGTAAATAAGCGCAGGGAGGTCGAGGACACGTTGGTCGCGTCTTGAAATAACGATATGACGAGGAAGAAAAGTATAAGGAAGGAAGCAAAGTACAAGCTAAACGCAAGGATTGAAGATTGGACGCGGAAAAGTTAAGCCAATCCAACGTGGCTCAGACTAAGGCTTCGCGGGGCTTAGTTAAATGCTAAGCTACAATAACCCAAAGTGCGGGACACCGTTTGCAGTCTCTAGTCGTGTAGGCTAAAAATGCAGTACGTATATAGGATTTCAGTATTATTGGAAAGCTGTAGGCAGCATTTATTAGTCTATAACTAATTGCAAATTATTGGCTTTAATTTGTTCCGCGATGCGTGAGGCTTAAATGGAACGAGGCTCCAATGCAGCGATGCACCAGGCAAGGCATAGCTGGCAATAGCGGGTTAATTATTGGGTTGGTTATATAAGCGCCCATGATCAATTACATGGCTAGTCCTAAAATAAGCTAAACCTAATATGCCAAATATAGATATAGCCAACCCTATTTTATAGCACTTAACTGACCTATTTCCTATAACTGGGATCAAGTTCTTAGAACTGGATCCTTTTTTAGGATGGCGCCCTTTTTGTAATAGTTAATTGGTCTACTTTATAAACCCGAATTAGGATCTTGGTTTTAGAATCAGATTCCGTTTCTAAAATTATAACTTAAGCTAGAACTAAAAATAGCTCCTCTTTTCTAAGACTATTAAACCGCTTGGCTTAATGCTATACCTTTTTGGTTATGTTTGGTATGTTTGGCCTAGAATTGGGATATGGTCTCTAGAATTAGGATATAGTCTTTAGAATCGGATCTAGTTCTTAGAACAAGATCCTGTTTTTAGAGTTATAACTTAGGCCAATATTAAGACAGATATTCTGTATTTATTCTTAACATTTCCTACCTTATTAATATGAAATTTAGAGTTAACCTGCACCCTAGTTACCTACAAAAACGCTAGAGAGCTAGGCTATTAGTATTACAGTTATGTGTTATTACTATTAAGGTCAAAGCGAGCTATAAATAAGAATTTTCGAAAGTAAAAGGAGACCTTTGCGCCTAAGGCAATGCTGAGCCAATTGATTGTCTAATTCTATTAAAAGTGCTATATTTATGGCTTAGGCGTTGGCAGCCGCTTTGCCTTATACGGCTTTTGACGAGATATGGAAAAAGTATACAGCCTTAATTTAAGCCAAGGAACGTATAATCCCCCCTATTATATAACCCAAACTGCTTAGCCCTTTCTTTACGGGCTGTTGGGATTGGTATAAAAATTTATATACTGAGTGCGCCTAGAGCATTAATTAATTCTTGGCTTGTAATGTCCTCCAGATAAAGAGTTATTAGGATGTTTGTAGAACGAGGTTGTTCTTAATGGCGACGTTCTATAGGTTTGTTAGGCACTTATATCTTATATTTAAAAAAGAAAGTAGCACCTTATTTGATATCCTCGCTATTTTGATATAATGCTATTGCTTGTAGGGGAATACGATAAGTGACTAGGTACTTATCTCTAATACTTGCCTCTGCGCCCTTAGGTATGTGTAAATGTAGGGTTCTTCGGAGTTTATTTGTGTGGAAGATATAGCCTCCTATAAGTTTAGAGGCTTTGATTTTAAATATTTAACATAACCTATTGTCGTAGTAAGCACTCTAATCCAAAGCCTAGTTTTCTGCATGCCGCTTGTCGGCGAAGAGGGAGATAAATAAGCTGTCACGCTCCTTTCTCTAATAAAGATGGTCTTCTACCGCACCACCGAAATTATTAAATATATTATCCTGATTGGTGTAGAATGTTTCTGTATCCCTTGCGGAGAGGCCGTAAAGAGGGCTGTAGGTTGTCTTGTAATCGTTGTATTGGATATGGTAAAGGCAATCTGTTAATAGATTTGTGGGATTGAGATTGAAAAATTCCATTCTGCGATAAATGGAAGCTTCCGTGGGAAATGGTGAAGATTTAGATCTTGCTGTGGTATCCTTCTTTAAAGGCGCCTGAATGCAAAGCAGGGAAGCTTGTGGGTACAAAAAGGTATAGTAGGTCGAAGCAAGCCACAAATAAGAATTTTCAAAAGCGGATGGTGACTTAAATAAAGCCGATAGATTATGGCGGCATTACTAGGCGGATATGTATGTTATATAGATTAGCCTTTATGGCCTCCAGACCCAGAAACCCTTATAGGCCCCCTTTTTTCTTCTATTATTTCACGAACTAACTTCTATTTTAAGGATAAATTCTATCCTCTATTAGTAAAAGAAGACGCCAGCAAAGAGCGACTAGACTTAAATATATAATAGGGAACGTGGTTCTGCTTGCTTTAGACGCTAAGCTTAGTTAGATCTGCTAACTTATTACTAATCAAGTATATAAATGCGGCAAACACTCACTATAAAGGGCAGGGCTAGTTCTAGCTTAAATCTAATATATAAATTTCTTTAATAAGCAAACGATATAATAACTAAAGAGCGTACCATTTAAGCTAATAAATTTCCTCCTTAATTCTGTAGACCTCTCTACCCTTAGGCTAAGCATGCCCTTTTCCTCTTAGATATCTTGTTTCTAGCCTTTATAACCCGTTTATCTCCGTAATCTAAAGTTTCATTACTGTCTCTCTTAAGAGTGTGGATTTCGTTTTGAAACCGCCTAATAGTATCTTCTATTTCTTCCTAGTTACTTCTTAGGCTGTTAATCTGATTATTAACCTTACCTAGATGACGCATAATATAGAGGTTGCTTTTTTTAAGGCTGCTAACTTTCCCTTTAAGTTAGCTAAGCCTGTAGTTAAGTTAATTAACTAAGCTACCTAGTCTCTCTATTACCCCTAATAGAGTAAGCTGGGGATTAATAAGCTTTATTGGAAGGAGTTACTAAGCGGACTATATTAAGACGACTTCTTTATCTTATTAGTGCGGGGTGGGTATTTCCTTATAGTTCCTTCTATATTAGCCTTATTGTTCTCTAAATTACTCTTGCGTTCTGGTGCTAACTGGATATCCTACTTATATTAGTAAGCTGGCGAATGGATAAAACTATAGGGAAGTAACTATCGCACACCTGCCCTACTGTATTAACGGCCTTATTGGAGCCCTTGGGATTGGAAGTAAGTGGTATATCCTAGCTCTGTCAGCGGTATCCTGTAAAGGATTTAATGTTTAGAGCGCACCTTAATTTAATATAATGTGGTATCCTCTATTGTGGCGTCCGAGTTGCTTAAGTCGCTTATTGTTAAAGAGATAAGGCAGCTAATAGTTTGAGTATCTTTGCGAGAAAGTAAGGAGGGATTTCCTTGAAGGATACTGTGCTTGGTGCTGGTCTAGTTAAAGGATATAGAGGCCTTTTATATCCTGCTCCTCTCTGCCGCTTGGCTAATAGGAGAGCTAATAGTGGGCTCCGCTTTAACTGTGCCTTAAAAGTTGAGCCGATTTACTAACTTAGGGATACTAGCACAGCATTATAAATGCACTATAATACAGCCATAATAGGAGTATGATTCTTCCCTATCTATACCCCACTTTACTGTGCCTCCATAGGAGGGTTATATTGAATGATAAGGGCTAGCACTAACCCCTTTCTTCCAATTATTCTAAGACGGCGATATAGAGGCAGCTGGTTAAGCGTTGCTTCGCACAGCAATGCCTATCTAGTTGTGTGGCTTTACTTAAGCCCTATTATGCACCTAACATAACTTCCTATTGCCTTAACAGCTAACGAGCCTAGCCTAAGGTTAAGATAAGGTGAACAGGCAACTTAGCTTTTAGACAGCCCCAATAGTGCAGTGTTTGGAGGCATTTGTATAAAGCTATGAACTAGAACTAGAAGCCAATAATAACCCCCTAATAACGCCTTACCTAGTAGAAATAGTATTATATAATCTACTCCTAACGCCCACTCTTTATAGAGCAGGATACTGCTTAAGCAGTAGACTCATCTTAGCCAGTTAATCTTGTATATTTACTCCCTATCTGTGGCAAAGGAGCTGTTAGTGCGTTATAGGGTGGTTTAATTGGCATTCTAGCTAAGCCCTTTATAAGCGCTCCGCCTTATACGGGCGGTATAACAACTCCTGTTAATCTGCCTTGCGTTAAGGGAGGACTTATATTTAAGACGCTGAGTAGCTGGTACTTAGAGGTATATAGACTTACACCCTTATTTATACGTTCTACCGCGTCCTTATTTCTATAAGTGGTCGGTCTACTTTTTACTTATTATTTATCTATTACTCTATCTTCTCCTTTTTTCACTAGCCATTCTATCTAGTTATTAACATTAATCCTCCTCTCCTCTACAACAACTATTCTAGAATTTGCTTTAGATCCTCGCTCGTAAAATCAACTGAAAAAAAAAGCTGAACGCACCATTATAGATTTGAGGCGTTGGTGTTGGCCTAAGTACCATTAGACTTCTCAGTCTTTGCTATATATAAATACCCTCCAGACTATAAAATCGCCCTTCTCTATTGTGCTCCTTCTAGGAACAATTAAAAACCGTGCTTATAATAGCATATTTATATCTAGCACAGTGAGGGTTTCAATATCAATATTGGCTAATTAGATTGATCAATATTAGCACTAATCAATATTGGCAAGTATTGGCGAGTATTGGCGATATTTGTAATATTTGTAGATCTTCTTGGCACCCCATTAAATTTTTTTATTATACGGATAAATTATTAAATATTATGGCTTCTAAAGCAGACTTATTACTTTTTATACCTATATTAGACTCCCTTAATATAAAGGAGTTGTTAAACTGCTAGTAAA
>Ga0307507_10000368_pt1 | contig 92426 bp, 27 predicted proteins | sample 7_EM_MG_FD_207223 | JGI IMG/M metagenome (GOLD analysis project Ga0307507, IMG submission 207223) | Populus trichocarpa ectomycorrhiza microbial communities from riparian zone in the Pacific Northwest, United States - 7_EM | ecosystem: Host-associated > Plants > Roots > Unclassified | place...
TGCCAACCTACGATTGGCTCGCTTACCGCTAGCGCCTTGGCGGCTGCCCTTTTATATATGTTTACTATAGTCCTGGCGACCCCCTTCTTTTCTTCTCCTTAGCTTAGTATTGTGGTGGGGTAAAATGTCCCATGCTTAGTGTCTTGGCATTTTCCTGTATTTATTGAGCTTTGGCTTTCCTCCTTCTTTCCTCCTTATCTTATAGACATGACGAACCTACCGGAATACATTCTTTTCTTTCTTTATTACCGACAGAGAGATAGACAGACAGACAGACTAACTGACTAACTGATAGATAGATAGTACTGTGACTTTCCTATTTAAGAGACACCGTACCCTACCACATATTATTTGGCATTCCACGTGGGGACAACGGCAAGCTCTTTGGATTAGAAGTCTAGTGCTACATACACAGAAGACACGCAGGAATATACTACAACTGCCAAAGAACTGCTAGCTATAGAAGAACAACCAACTGTAGAAGAACCGATAGATAAGACGGCAGAACTAGAGAACTAGAGAACTAGGCAGTATCGGACAGCAAGGGGAACCAAGCAGACCCTGAATAGAAAGACAGCGGAAAAGATAGACAGCTAGACTTAACGCACAGGCCAAAGAGTGGCAATAGGAAGTAAAATGGTGTAGGTTAAAAGGTCTTGGGAGTTAGGTTTGGTGCCTATACTTAGAAATTTAGTGTTAAGCGAACCAGCGAGCCAATCAGATAACTACCAGCGGTTAAAATCTCGCCACCCGCGCGCGCACGAGCATGGCCAGAACGTTATTAAAGATACAGAGATAACAAGCCAAGGGCTAATTAGTTAGATGGAAACAAGATCTAAGATATCTAGCAGCAAAGGAAGCTAGCGCTGCCCTTTAAGAACAGAGACAATACCGAGCAAGGCCGTAAGCACACGAGATTAAATCTGCCTTTAAAAGCTTCCTATTCTGGCTTAGCTTTGTCCTCTTTTGAGTTATCTGGATTATGTCAGCAGCGGCCCTAAAGGCACTCCGTAAGGACCTACCGCACGGAACGACAGCAGGCTAAAACAGATGGACGTATTAAGACCCGGCAGTGGTAGAAGATGAAGATTCCGTGCTCTCCCAGGAAGACCTCCCCTTAGGCATTAAAAAGCAGGCGCCTTCTGTTAGGGACATAGCTGTACAAGTAGACCAGCCGAAGCATGCACCTGTTAATGTCCCACTAGGACAGTTATCTGGGACATCCTCTGTTAAGACTACGGCCATGTAAATAGACCTACCGCAGCGTTTACCTGTGACACCTAGGACTGATGACCCTCAGCAAACAAAGGATGAAAGCTGTAAGGATTACCTACAAGCTCCTAAGGAAGCTTTAGATGCACCTAATAACTAGTAGTCGACGGCTTAAGATAAGGTCTGCGTTATGGTTCAGCCTATACCAGCCCTAGGAACTATTGGAACTCCCTACTTCGCAGGGCAGAACGTATTGTAGTTTATCAAATAGTACAAACGGCTATGCACCCGACATCGTGTAATAAGTGAGGAGAAGCACCAGGGCCTTCCGGAGTACTGTGATTACTGGATAGGGGTATGGATCCGGAGCTTGCCTGAATTTATAGCTGGCAATTAGATGGAGCTTGTAAGAAAGCTTAGGGCAGAATACTAAGCAAATGACTACTACCAACGCATGGAGACAAGAGACTTTGTGGAAGCTTTTGTTTAAAAATCTGCGGAACAGCTAGGCGAATTACGTTACTATATATAGGACTTTACTACTATCTCAGCTAAAGCGGTAGCCGCAGGAAACCTTACTGAGCAAGAGAAGGGGTGGTGGTTTATACGAGGGCTCCCTATTGAATACCGCGGGCATGTAATAGAAAAGACAGGAGCTGTAGCAGATGAGCCTAGTACCCTTATATTTGAAAGACTAAAGGAGGCCGTAGAGTTAAGAATAATGGCTGCAGAGAACGTTGAGCGAATGGCTATTCTTCCGGAAGAGGATGTCCTGAATGTCCAGCTTATACAAGAGCTACGGCAGCAAAGGAATAAGCTCAACCGCCGAAGGGAAGGAAGACTTCTGGACCCAAGGAAGCACACAACGCTATTAAATCAGGCTGCAGTTTAAAGCCTAGCATAAGGATATAGCTTAGCACCAGGATACAAAAACTGGCAAAATAGTACCCAACCTCTGTAAGACTGTTGACCTCCGCAAGGCTCTTAATACTTATAGGATTCTTGATATCCGCAAGGTCCCCAACATCCGCAAGATTCTACTGCCTTTGGACGGCCGTAATGGGACGCATGGGGTCAGCGAGGCACGCGAGGACAAGGCCAGCGGACCTATTTTGGATACGGAGGAAGTCACTGTTTTACTAAGTATAAATGTCAAGGCTTAAAGGATCTTATTTAGCAAGGATTTGTGTATCTGTCTAATAAAGGAAGACTAGTAGCTAGGATATACGACTAACCTAGACCTATACTTCCGTGGCTTGGCAATGAAGGACAACTAAAGGGTATCAAGGACTGGCTCCGTACGTACTAGGGAACAGACCCGGATAGGCCAAAGGAAGAATAGACGCGGCAACAGGCCCCTATAGGACGAGCGGATTTTACTGATTTCCATAACGGAGTAGTGCTGAAGAACAGTGATAAAATACGCACGAACTGGGAGGACTACTATTAAGTACGGCCCACGGATTTAGTAATGCCCAACTGGCAACGTCCGCAGACTCGCCTGACCCCTAGAGACAGCCGTACAACTAGGACAACCGTTGAGCCGCAAGCTCTGCCGCAGAAGAAGAATATACGACTAGGAGAATGCATCCAGATTATATTACGGCCTGCGGATAAGACGGCAGAGGCTAGGAAAAAGAATGAATTTTCTAATCCTTAGAGACGGTCTTGGAGACGGACGCTTAACTAGGTTAGCCATTAACAGCAGGCTCCGCAGCAGGCTCCATAGTAGGTATAGGATATTCGACTAGGGGACAGTTAAATTCTAAGGTGGGGGAGGGGACGCAGGTAACAGTATAAAAGATTTCTATTTTTTGTGCTTAATTATAGTATTTCCTAAAGCTTCTTTTCTTGTTTACTTTCTTAACCGCGACGCGTCATCAAATGCGTTAATCTACTGCAAAGATATCAGTTCAGCTCACCGCCCGTTAACAAGCCAATAGCGATTTTCTATCCCGGGGATGGAAAATCCTGATTAGTCCATTCAGCAATAGAGCTAGTAGAACTCTACACCGCCCCTAGAATTCAATAATGCGCCAGCTATATAATGAGAACGGCACTAAGAGCCTTAATTGATTGCACGGATACAAAGCCGATTGTATAATGCAGAGCCAGATGCAGAGCTGTACGCAGAGCCTTAACCGAACGGTAGATGTGGAAGCCTTGGTCTTGAATAACTGCACGAAAGCCACGGTTAGTTAAAGAGTCAAATTAAGCCTAAGCCTTAATATCAGCACGTTACCGTTACTGAAGCAAGTCAATTAAATGTCGTTAAATTAGAGCCTTTAACCGGGCCGACCTTATTCCTTATTCAAATAACAGCTGATTGTAGCTCCGCAACCGCCATCTAAATTCAGCACTACACCAGCTACACGACAAGAACAGACACTACGGTAAGAAAGGGACCTACATAAGGGCGGTAACATGACATTGGAAATCAAGTACTGTGGAAATGGTAAAGCAGTATACAAAGAGGCACTGACAAAGATGCTCTGCAAGAAATTGTACGGAGGGCACAGCTGACTATGTTAAGCCTAAACTATCCTTATATAACTGAAGACGGAACCAAGCCATATCTAGCCAAGCCAGTAAAGGACCTTGCCAAGGATTATAAGGGGAACAGGAATTGGATATATAGGAGCCGGCACTTCTTAGAGGTTGTCTTGACGAAAGGACTGTATTATGGACACAAGGGCAAGGGATATGCGATGGAGGTTACAATAACCGAGAAGCTGCCACCGGATGGTTCCGAAGGATGACTTAAATAAAGCGCAGAACCAGCAGGACAATAACAAAGAGACTGAAAGTAGAAGATAATCCCTAAGGTTCTTAGGCCGGAAGAAGATTAAGGATACGCCAAAGGAACCAAAAGCAAAGACGGCCCAGAAAGGGAAGAAAGCAGCTATTAAGGATGTCCCAGAAGAGCACCGGGCCCGCGGAAATGGTCTACTGGAAACTGCCGTTTATGCTTATAAGAAAGGAAGTCTTAAGACAGGTCTCTGGATTGGACGTCTGGTGGATACTAAGAGCCTTAATCGACTACGGATGCAGAGCTTTGACCAAATGGCTGCACAGCCAGAGTCTTAATTGACTGTCCGCAGATATAGAGCTTACGGATATAGAGCCTTAATAGAACGTCAACGGATTTAAAAGCTTTGATTAAGCATGCGATAATGCAGAGCCCAGGTTATACGTACAACAGAAGACGCCTTAAGTTAAGCCAGAGCCTTAGTTAAATCTTAATCAGTTAGACGCCGCCTCTACAGTTAAGTCGGATTAGCTAGAGCTTTTAGTTAAGCCGACCTGATACCCTATTTAAACGTTAGTTAATCGTACGTTGTTACGGTTAAATTAAATCAGTCACCGTCGCCGTTAGACGTCTTTGATCAGCAGTCAAAGGTCCTATAATGGCAGATAGATAGCCTCTGCAGGAACCTCTCTTTTTAACCCTCCTTTATTGATTAATTGCCGCCCGTCTCAACGCCCACGGACTGGTTAACCAGAACGGTCTTTCCTATAGACGCAGATACGGATCTCTACACAGAGTCTTACACAGAGTCGTACGCAGAGTCTATAGATATGGAGCACACAGGTGCAGAGCCTTGATTAGACAACAGTACGGCAGCTTAACTGGACGCCTATATATGCGAAGCCTTAATTAAACGGCAGATACGGAGCCTTAACCGATCGCACGCCTACACAGAGGTCTTAATTAATTGTCTACAGATATAGAACCTCGGTTGTATATACCGCCGAAAACACCTTAAGTTAAGCCAGGGCCTTATTAAATCTTAATTAGTTGAACACCGTCTTCGCATTTAAGTTAGGACAATTAGAGCTTTTAACCGGGCCAACTTTCTACCTTAATTAAACAACCGAACGATTAGTTGCAGCACGTCGTCGCCGACCAGTTAGATAGTCTTCGTTAGGCAGTTAAGGCAGGCACGCAGGCACGCATACGGGCACGCACGTAGACACAAACGCAGAGTATGCAATGCAGAGCTACTAATGCACAGCTAGATGCACAGCCAGACGCAGAGCTAGATGCAGAGTTTTGATATTAAACGACCAACTAAACAATTAAACCAAGCCAGAGCCTCTGCTATCCAGTGTTCCCAATAATCAAATCGGACTTAGTCAATCGGACTATCCATAATCCGTAATCCGAGCCAATTGGATTGCAATCAGATTGCCTAGACCGCAATCCTAATTGGCTCAATTAAATCGTGATTAACAATCACAATTGCAGGACACTACGTACATCCAAAAAATCTTCCAAAGCAAGCACTTATCTATCAAAATTCCAGTGTAAAAGTGCTTATTTTTTAAGATATTAACTACTAATAGCTTCTAAGACCAAAGAAACCGAATCTACCTCCGCTTTAACCTCGCTGTCGCGTTAGCTCCAAAATTGCTCCATCAGTACCCCTATTAAATTTTCACCTTCAGATCCTTCAAATCCTTTAAATAATAATAATTTTACTCTTTAAGAAGGTGGAAAGACTTACTTACGCGGTAAACGAATGCCAGCTATAAAAGGAAAGAAGAAAGACTGGTTTTAGAATTACGGTAAAGAAATATACTATAAGGATAATACGCAGTGGTTCTAGCTATGCTTAAAATGCTGGAATAACAAGCGGTTTAAGGCCTATAAGATAACTTCTACATTCCATCTAAAAAGCCATCTTGAAGCAGATCATTCTATCACAAAAATAAGCTCTTAAACTGACGAGTTTACCGTCCTCCCTGCCCTCTATACCGCCGATGCTAGCAATGAAACACTGTCAGAGCCTCCAGATAATAATATACAGATTAAATAGGTCACACGTTTTACTTTCAAGACTCTAAAGCAGCGGCTTATCTAGTGGATTGTTATAATGTATATTACATTTTCACAGGTTAAGAATAACTGGTTTTAAGCCTTTCTTACTATCTTTAATATAAAGCTCGCAGAGTGGATCCCTAAAAGCGGTGATACTGTACAAGCATGGATTATAGAGGATTTTTAGCAGCGACAATCTGATATTATAAAGCAGCTTTAAGAAAGCAAAAGCCTTATCTACTTATCTTATAACCTTTGGACCTTACCTAATTATCTTGCATTCGTTGGAGTCTTTAGCTATTATATGAGCTCTAAATACAAAGTAGAGACTATATTGCTTGGATTACGTCGTCTTAAAGGCCCTTATTCTGGAGAGAATATTGCGGAAGCTATTATTGCTGTCGTTAAGACCTACAAAATCATTAATAAAATAGGCTATTTTGTCCTTAATAACGCCGGATCAAATAATACTTGTGTTAGCGCTATAATTAAACAACTTAATATTAAAGACACAAAAGAACACCGTCGCCTTCGCTGTCTTGGCCATGTTTTAAACCTTTTAGTAAAAGCAATGCTTTTTGGCGAAAATCCTAAAGTCTTTAAGAAAGATATTACTACTGCGGCTATACTTAGAGATAAGAAGGCAGCATTACGGCACTAGAGGAGTAAAGGCGCATTAGGCAAGCTTCACAATGTTATTAATTATATCCGCCTTACACTATAGCGACAGGAGGATTTCCTAGCAAAGGCACGTAAAGGAGTAAAAGAGCTAGAGCTAATAATAGAAACCAAGGGACATTTAGATAAAGATCTTAAGACAAAAGATCCTCTTATCCTAATATAGGATAATAATACACGCTAGAATTCCTGGTTTTTAATAATCAGACAAGCTCTTAATCTTAAAGACGCTATTAATCTTTTTACTAAACGTCATATTAAGAAGAATGAGAGCTCTCTTTTTAAGCTAGATAAACTTTCTAATAGTAATTAGGATACTATTATCTAAATAAAAGAAATCCTTTAACCTTTTTATATGCTTACAAAGCGTACCGAAGGCCAGGCTCAAACAGGATCATATAGAGCTTTATAAAAGGCTTTACCAACCATAGAATACCTCTTAGGGACATTAGAAAGGAGGGCTGTGGAGTATAGAGCAGAGCTTATAAGCTGGAAGCAGTTAACAGCTAAGAATGCTCCGCAGATTTTTAAGCAGATAGATATTATACTTGCTAACCATAGACACATCCTCCAAAGTATTAAGCATGGGTGGAGCAAGCTAGAGAGCTATTATAGGAAATTAGATAAAAGCCCTATCTATACTACTTTAATACTTCTTTACCTAGAACACAAATCGCAATTTCTCAAGCGCCACTAGAAGGGGAGGCCAGATTGGATTGCACAAGCTAAAGAAGCAGTTAAAACGCTATGGTTAATAGCTTATAAAGATATTACTAAACCTTCTATAAGCCTTTATATCCTTTCTTCCGCAAAATAATGAGACCTAAGCGACTTTAACCAATTTCTACACCCTCCTAATTACAACAATGATTAACAGGGCGAAGAGGAGGATAAATTTAAGCAATATATAAAGATTAAATCGGTTATCATAAAGCCTGGGAAGCTGATTAATATTTATAAGTGGTGGAAGGCTTATAAAAGCCAGTGGCCCTTATTGGCGCGCATAGCGTTTAATATAATAGCTATACTAGCTATAAGCTTAGAATATAAGCGCCTTTTTAGCTCTACGAAGCTCTTACTCTCCAATCGCCGTGCAAGGATAAAAGAAGATATTATTAAGGTTTCTAAGTGTCTTTGATACTGGTATACAGCGAACCGCTTTAACTAGAAATAATTATGTTAACTATAGTACCACAAATTAACCCTTAGTATTACGGGACATACCCTATAACACCTTCCATTATAATCTACCGTTTTCCACTGTAATTTACCGCAATCTGCGGTAATCTGCGGCAATATGTCTATAATATGTCTGCAATATGTCTGCAATATGTCTACAATATATCTGCAATATCCGCAATATCCGCAACCTCTACTAAGCCCACAAAACTCCACCAATTTCTACCGCAAAGATGTTAGTTACGCTTACCGCCCCTAACCAAACTAATAACGATTTTCTATGCCCGGCATGGAAAATCGCTATTGGCTCGCTTACTACTAGCGCCTTAGCGGCCCTCGCAATATATCGGCCTAAATAACCCCTAATAATCTTTCTTCTTCTTCTTCTCCTCAGTTTAGTATCTTTGTGTATATAGCATCATTCAAGCTTCGTCTTAGAGGCATTCGTTTGAGCTATTATAAATAGAGCTAAGTCCTAACATAGAGATATGGCTCCGCCACCCCTGTCCTTTACCCCTGTCGGCGTGGCAATCGGAGATTGCAATCGACAATCGCGATGGAATTAGACCCGATTGATTGAATCCGATTGTGTTGCCATGGCAATCGCGATGGAATCGGCGATTCGATAGGATTATTGGGAACACTGCTGCTATCTTGATTAACTGCCCTGCCGTCACCGCTGCTACTGCCACTATTCCGTCCAGCTATTTCGTCCCTGCTGTCTTGACTGGCTGTTCCGTCTCTACTGTTCTATCTTGCTGTGCCGGATCTATACCGTTGCGAGATCTGCTAGATAGCTGTTCCAACCGACTGCTACCAACCGACTGCTATTGACCGTCTGCTGCTACCGAGATTTCTACTACTAAAAGTTCTGCTGCTAGATGTCCTACTGCTTACTGACTGCTACCGAGTTCTTCTACTAACTGTTCTACCGCTGACTGTTCTACTTTGTTTTACTGCGCTAAATGTCTGCTTTTATTACTGTTTCTACTACCGTTACTGTTACTGCTGTTACTGCTGTTACTGCTGCCGTTATTATTTCTGGTTTACTGTTCTAGTTACTAGTAGGAAGATTGGATCTTAGCTATGGATAACGGAAGGATATTATGGAATAGTTTTGCAAGGCTGTAAAGACGGCTGCAGAATTACGCTTTTGACTAGTACCGCTAGTAGGTGTAGTACACAGGCGATTAGGGCGGCTAGTGCGTGCATTTATGCTTTCGACTAGTGACGCTGGTGGGTATGGTGTATAGGCAACTAGTACGGCTAATGGGTGTATTTATTTCAGTGCGTGTCTAATAGGTATCTTACTAGGAGGAAGAGATTTCCTGCGTTCTATTCTGTGCTTTCCTTTTTTCTATTCTGCTCTTGCTATTCTTTTATTTGGCTATTCTTCTATAGTATAGAACGTTAGGGGACAACGTTCTTGGTAGGGGAGGTATGTGGTGGGGTAAAATGTCCCATGCTTAGTGTCTTGGCATTTTCCTGTATTTATTGAGCTTTGGCTTTCCTCCTTCTTTCCTCCTTATCTCACAGACATGACGAACCTACCGGAATACATTCTTTTCTTTCTTTATTACCGACAGAGAGACAGACAGACAGACTGACTGACTGACTGACTGATAGATAGATAGTACCGTGACTTTCCTATCTGAGAGACACCGTACCCTACCACAGTATCTTCATTAGATAGCAATCCACAAGCTTCGGTTCAGAGGCATTTGTGCGAGCCGTCACAATACTATAGAAGACGTTCGCCGAGTATCTATTATTAAAGGAGAATGTAGAACTCTCCTTTAGCTTATTAAAGATGTCTAACTTCGTGATAGTATAGAGCGTGGATTAGTTATTAAGAATAGCAACGGTTTGTATGCCATCTACCTTACCATACTTAGTAAAGTATTGGTTGGGAGAGTAGTCCTCAATTTCCATATCTATAAGAAGCTGTTTGGCCTTATTAGCCTTACCCTTAAGATCCTCTACGCCTTTATATTAAACCAGGAAGCTTTGGAAGTAGGCTATAGTAACCTTATAATTTCTAACGTTTTTTACACTCTAGCGAAACTTATTATATACCTCCTTTTACTTATTAAGAGAATGCCTAGTTAACTAGTAATTCGGTTTCTTATAAATATAGCACTTCTTCTAGTAATCACTTCGGAATGAACCTCTATAAGGACCTCCACCTTTACCTTATAGTTGTTAATTGTACCCTCTACCATATTGCCTACCATGGCTACTATATGTTTAATCAGTCTAGTTGTGATCATATTAGTCAGGCGGGTTAATCGAAGTAGGTTAGAGTTAGGCGTTAAATTGCTATACTTTTTAAGAGCGTAGAGTGGTGCTAATAGAAGATCTTAATTAAGTACACACTCCTTTATAAGTATTTGCAGGATTAAAGAGAGCAAGGTTATATTCTTTAACGCCTTAGTATACGCTAATAACTTAATCACATAGGCTGAAATCCTCTTAATATAATTTGGATAAACCACGCTAAATTATCTAAAGTTAATTAAAGAGCTTTTAAAGACAATCAAGCCGAGGGATACTTAGGTTTGTAGTAATGATCCTTAGAAAGGTAGTCTCTCTCTATTCTAATATATACTGCTGCTTATTCTCTCCTGTTTTAAAGTGGTATCTTAACTTATATATTATGCGGTTAAAATTATATCCTTTTTCTATTAAACGATTATAATAGAAGGTACTAGCTCGGCCCTTAAGCATAACGGAATAGGCGTTATAGTATTTATTAGACTCTATTTCTACCTTCTAGCAATAGTTGTAGAAGATACATAGTTTTAAATTAAGAATATTATATAATTTCCCACTAAACTTCTTCTCCTAATCCGAATAGAGCTTTGCAAGCTCTATAAGCAATTTTAAACTACCTCTGATTTGAGATTAAGATAGAGGAGGTGGGAGTTGCATTATAGGCTATAGTAGGGATATAGGTCTAGTCGGTGGGGTCTAAAGGCTATTAGATTATAAAGCAGGGGGATCTTATACTTACTAAAGGGCAGTAGTTAAAGTTGTAGGTTAAATTAGTTAATATAGGGGAGTTAAAGACGGAGGTAGAAGCGTCTCTAATAGTGTATTACTTAGGTTCTATTGTGAATTGAGCTTCCTTATAGTGCGTAATTGGTGCTTAATCTCTTATAGAGTCCATTCGTGCTCTTCTTTTATATTAATAACTTGCTCCTAAATATTATCTCTAATAGCACCCCCATCCATAGGTACGAACACTCCATTCTCCTATAGGAAGTTATGGAAGTCCTATATAATATCCTTGTTTATAAGAGCCTATGTTTCCTTTATCCATCTAATAAAGTCCTCCTTTATACAGTACTATAGCATGGTGTCGTTATATTTGCTGTCTTTATAGTGTGCTATATAGTGTAATAAGAATCCGTTTAAGTCTTGTTAATTAACATCTTTAGGATTAATTATGGCGGTTTTTTATATCTCTAGGTTAATATCGTCCTTATACTTCTTCGGGTAGGTTAACGCTATAATAGCTATTATTAAAGATTGTTTAACGCATTTTAATAAAAATTAAGGGAAATAAAGGTTGTTTGACGTGTAGTTAGGTAGTAATCGTAATCCTACAGTTTATAAAGGTACACCAAAGGTATTAAGATGGTTGTTTTAACGCGTTTTAGACGTTAACTTAGGACCCTAGGTTTAGTAATACTTCTAACCTAAAGTACTTAACTAAATCTTTGTAAACGTGGTTGTTCTGTATAATAGACGTAACTTAGTATCTTCTAGTACTTAATAACACTTCTATTACTAATTTTCCGCAAGTCTAAGGTAGCACAGTATCGCTAGGATCCATTCCATATGAGCGCATATAGCACCCCTATATGAGACTATCTCTTCTGTTTAAAAACCTAGCTGCTCTATAGTTAACTGTGTATTCAACCACTAATTAGTATTAGTTACACAGGGTGACTAACTAATAACGGCTACTCGAGTAGGTTATAGTGATGTTGGTTAAAAGCTTAATATATTTGGAATAAGGAAGGGCGAGGAGCTTAAAACTCCTCACCACGCTAGTGCCGCGGCGTTACGTAATGACTACTTACCTTATTCCTAACAATAATAAAGAAATGCTAGCTATTATCTCTAGCTTTTAGCACTAGCGTATATAGCTAGAGGGGACCCTTAAGCCCATTAAGGTAGTTTCGGATTATAAGGCCTTGGAATACTTTATAACAACTAAGGCCCTTACGGCCCACTAGGCACGCTAGGCGGATATCCTATCTTAGTTTAACTTCTTAATTATATATAGACCAGGCGCTACAAACCGTGCGAATGCTCTTATAAGGCGTAAACAGGACCTAGGTAACTAGGCGGCTATAAAGATCTTATTACGGACCTAGGCACTACTATGACCAGAGCACCTCAACCCCTAGATACAGGCAGAACTAAATACGGACCCTTTGGACGCTAAGATATGCCCTATTAACTCTACAGAACTTAACCTTATTAATAAACTACTATAGGCAAACCATACAGCCCCTTCTCTACAGGAGTGCCGCGAAAAGGTAAAGGATGCTACTAGCCTATGGTCCCTTAAAAACGGACTGCTTAAGCACTAAGAACAGCTAATAGTGGCAGAGGAATAGAATTTACAGACTTGGCTTATTGCCGAAGCATATACTTAGGTCTCTACAGCCTACCCTAGAAAAAATAAGACCTGTAGAATTATTGGCGACCGCTACTACTAGCCCAGAATGGTTACAGATATTAACCGCTATATACAGAACTGCAACGACTGCCGTAGGTCTATAATTCCACGAGATAAGACCCTAGGGCTATTAAAGCCACTCCTAATACCAGAACGCCCCTGGTAGTATATCTCTATAGACTTCTACAAGTTACCTACGGACCGCAACGGATATGATATGGTTATGATCCTAGTTAACCGCTTTAGCAAGCGCCCGTTCTTAATCCCCTGTTATAAAAATATTAATGCTAAAGAGGCGGCCTAACTGTATATCCACTATATCTACTAAATTTACGGACTACCAGATACTATCATATCCAACTATAGGCCGTAGTTTATATTGGCCTTCTAGAACGAGTTCACCCGGATCCTAGGTATTAGGCTAAAGCTCTCTATAGCATACTACCCCTAGATAGACGGTTAGACGGAGATTATAAATTAGTACTTAGACTAGAGACTCTAGCCCTTTATTAACTACTTTTAGGATAACTGGAGCGGACTACTACCTATAATAGACTACGCCCAGGTAACCCTACCCTATAACTCTACGGGGTTTGTACCTATTTAGCTAGAAATAGGATACTTACCCTATATAAGCTTTGACTGGAAGAGACCAGAAGGACTACAAACTATACGCGAAAAACTATCTTATAAGGAAGCATAGCAGTATGCTAGACGCTTAGAAGAAGTATGGACAGTAGCCTATAAGAACCTAGAGAAGGCCCAGAAATCAATAGAACAGCAGGCAAATAAGCACAGGCGCGAGCCCGACTTTACTATAGGCAATAAGGTCTAGGTTATAATAAAGAACTAAAAGACAGAACGGCCTAGCCGTAAGCTAGACTATAAGATAGCAAGACCGTATAAGATCCTTAATAAAGAAGGCAACTTATATAAGGTTAAACTCCCAGACTTAATTAAAGTCCACCCTGTTTTCTTACTAGATAAGCTATAGAAAGCTGCAAATAACCCACTACCTAGATAAAAGAATAAGCCTCCACTGCTGATTTAAGTTAATGGCGACGATAAATAGGAAGTTAATAAAATACTAGCCTATAAACTAGTATAAGGAACGCTAAAATACCGTATCTAATAGAAAGGTTACAATTCAGACCCAACCTAGTACCTTGCCTAGAACTTTATAGGTTGCCCCTAAAAGCTTAAAGAATTCTATAACTAATACCCTAATAAGCCAGGACCCCCAAAGTATCTAGATAAGTGGATGGAGTGCTAGTATAGCGAAGATAATAAGCTACCTGTTAAGCATACAGATAAGAACACCCCACGGACATAATACGGACATATAAAGCCTAAGGGCAGGCTTTTTCAGAGGGGGGGGTAATGTTACGGCGCTGGTGGAAAACGGTGGATTATAGTAGACGTTATGGTAGACGCTGAGTCACGTAAGTCCACGTAACTAGAGGACTGTGACGGTGCTAGAGCGCGTTACCTACCAAATTCTACCATGCTGCTGCCATATTCTGCCAACCTACGATTGGCTCGCTTACCGCTAGCGCCTTAGCGGCTGCCCCTTTATATATGTTTACTATGGTCCTTGCAACCCCCTTCTTTTCTTCTCCTTAGCTTAGTATCTTCATTAGATAGCAATCCACAAGCTTTAGTTTAGGGGCATTTATACAAGCCGTCACATTATACTAAGCTCTCCATATACTGCCTAGGAAGGCCTCAATAATATCCCCACATATTAAAAAAAACTTTGTCTGCAACAACGCGTTAACGCGCTATACTTAGACACTAGAACAACTTTATACTGCCTAGGAAGGCCTTAATAATATCTTACTTTATAAGCTAGGTAGAACTAGACTTATACCCCTAAAATTAAAACCAAAGCATACGAGACTAATAAACCCTAGGAGGCTAATAATGGCACCTAAAGTAAGCTTATTTAAAAGACCTGCCTCCACCTAAGAGAAACACGAGATCCAATTAGGATTAGAAATTAAAGATAATAACAACATTACAGATATACGCGAACAGATTCGCGCCCTTACAGCTAATTAGAAGGTTAATTGTCTTTAAGCCTAAAGCATACAAGAGACTCTAAAGGAGATCCTAAAAAGCCTTACTGCCTTATAAAGTAGCCCAGCCTCCCCTTTATAAAGCCTTAGTTAACCCATTTACTTAACCAAATGCGATATACCAGGAAGTATAGATATAATAATAAAGTAATTAAAATCCGTTAAGCTTTCTAACCCTTAACTACTATTTAATGGGATAGACCCTACTTTTAAAAACTAGAGGATCTAAGTATAAGGAAAACTCTAAATTAACTATAACTATTTCCCCTCCAAAGAGGCTAAAATGCTCTACCTTTTTAGCTGAACTATGGGGGACGCCCAACGTCACCTTTAAGCTAAGTTTGAAGATAACTCTCCTATCCGATTTATATCTGTTAATGAGATGCTATAGCACCTAGCAGCTATCTATGTTAACCTAAACAAAGTATAGGACGTTTAGTATAACTATAACCGCCTAATAATAAAGCCGAACCAACCCTTTGCCAAATTCTAAACTTAATTCTTATACCTTGTAGGAAAAGGCTAGGTCCCTCTTAAAAACTACTAATTGGACCTTTACAACAAACTAACAATTAGGCTATAAAAGAAGATTGCTATAACTCTAGATAACCTGCTAACCTATAAAAGACTCGCAGCTTATTGCCTATTATTGGACTTAAAGCTAAAGCGGATTAACGTCTACTTGAATTAGCAGAAGCAACCCTATAGCAATTAAAGCTTACCCGCCACCCCTACGGGAGCTAGAGTAGGAAGACCAGCCACAACAACTACTACACTAAAAGCGGTTACAACTACGCACCGGCGAGCCTCGCCTAATTAGCTACGTATTACAACCTTAACTAGTACTCATTACAATACCCCAATTAACCCTGCCACAGCCACTTGCTATAACTACGATAAGGAGGGTTACTTTGCCTTATCTTGCCCAGAACTAAAGGATATTAAGGAGATAGAGGAAGGAGAAACGTCTAATAAGTTAGAAAAAAAAGAACCCTAGGGAAAGACTCCCCCCTAGGGTATCCTATTAATCTTAAAGAGATTGATCTAAGTTAGTTAATAGGTAGAAAACACTTTATAGTTCCATATACAGTATCTTAAAATAGATATAGAGTTAACTTAACTGCCCTTATTAACATTAGAGCAAATAGCTTTGCCTTTATAAATACTGCCTATATAATTAACATTGCCAAGTTTCTAAATATAAAAGCTACCCTACTAGAGAAGCCTGTCCAGGTAAAAGGCTATAACGGCCAAGCCAGTAAGCCGGTTACCCACGTCCTAAAGTTATATATCTCCCTTAATAGACAACGTTAATACGGTATCCCCTTCTACATCTTAGACCTAGGGTCCCACAATATAATCCTTAGCCAAAAATAGATGTCCTACTTTAATATTTAGCTAAATATATAACAAAGACAGTTTATCTAGCTAGAGGATAGGCTAAAATTACCCTCCTTTATTAGAGAAATCCGAACTAACTATAAGATACTAGCCGCGAAGTCTAACCCTATATACTAGTAGGATGTCCGGGCCCGTGACCTAGCCTTTACCTAAGAAGATGCCCGCTATAAAGCTAGAAAGAACTCCGTACTAATAAAGATACTCTCCCGAAGTGCTATGTTTAAAGAGGACTCTACCTACAGAAGTGGGATAGATAGTGGTATAGATGATGTCCAAATCACGCAGATCTAACCAGTATGAAAAAGAACGTACCGATAAGATATAAGGTATAACCTTTAAAAGATGCAATAGGAGTTAAAAGGAGTAATAACGACGCTAATACCCTAGAGGGCCCTAAGGTCACGTATACCCCCAGTATTATATAACCCCCCTACAGTAGACATTACCGTAATTAGCGCTATAGCATTCCACTTTAATATATACCAGAAGGACAATAAGGTCTTTATAATAAGCCTATATAAGATTAACCAGATTATTAATAAGAGGGAAGAAAAGCTAATTAAGAAAACTAATAAGGAACTAGTTAAATGTCTCCTTCCTACTATCTATACTAAGTATAAGGACGCATTCTTAAGGGCAGCTTTAGACAAGTTACCCCCTTACCAGACGTATAATTATAAGATTTAATTAAAAGCTAATAACTTACTAGGCTATAGCCCCCTTTACTAATAATTAATAGACAAGCTAAAAGCAACAAAGTAGTACTTAATTAATAACCTTAATAAAGGGTTTATTGAGCCAAGTTAAACCCCTTTTACTTCCCCTATTCTATTTGTAAAAAAGCCTAGTGGAGGCCTTTATTTTTATATTAACTATTAGAAGCTAAATGCTATTACTTAAAAGGATTAATATCCTATTCCTTTAATTAATAAAACCCTTACACGTCTAAGCTAGGTAAAGATCTTTACTAAACTTAATATCCACCAAGCTTTCTACTAAATTAGGATAGACCCTATATCTAAAGATTTAATAATATTCCGTACCCATTATAGGTCCTATAAATGCAAAGTTCTTCCTTTTGGATTAATAAACGGACCGGCTATATACCAAAGGTATATAAATAACGTTCTTTTTAATTACCTTAACGAATTCTGCACGGTATACCTAGACAATATCCTTATATACTTAGACAACGAACTTAAGTACTAAGTTTATATTAAGAAGGTCCTAGAGAGATTACGGAACATAGGCTTGCAAGTTAATATTAAGAAATATAAATTTAGGGTAAAACGTATAAAGTACCTCAGGTTTATAGTAAGTATAGATAGGATTAAAGTCGACCCTAAGAAGGTTAATATAATCCGCAACTAGTAGCCCCTTTATACTATAAAGGGTATCCAGTTCTTCCTAGGTTTTTATAATTTCTACTACCAATTTATCTATAACTACGGAGTAGTAGTAACGCCTCTTATACGACTTACCCAGAAAGACACGCCTTTTATCTTTAATAATAACTATATAGAAGCCTTCAGAGAGTTAAAAGATCGGCTTATCTCTTTTCTAATTCTTTGTTACTATGACCTAGACCTTAAATCAATATTAGAGACGGACGCTTCCAATAGAGTTATAGCGGGAATCCTATTACAGTTATATTTAGACAGCAAATGGTACCCTATTACCTTCTTCTCAAAAACAATGGACCCAGCTAAATATAACTATGAGGTATATAATAAAGAAATGCTAGCTATTATCCAATTGTTATCCCAATGGCGCGCAGAGCTTAAAGGCACGAACTCCCAGATTAAGATATATACGGATTATAAAGCCCTAGAGTACTTTATAACTACAAAGCAGCTTACCAGACGATAAGCCTACTAGGCCAAAATACTCTCTAAATTCTTCTTTACGATTATATATTATTTTGGCAAGTAAAATACTAAAGCTAATACACTAACCTAAAGGGAACAAGATATAGGACCCTAGGATATGCTAAAGACCCAATACTAGACGCGCGCCCTCCTCTATCCCAAATAGCTTAACCCGCAAATTCTTAAAGAACTAGACTCTAAACGGAATAAGCTAGCACCCTTAGAGGGAGCAGTCTTAGATAAACTAATAGGGCTAGTTAACCGCATCCTAACTGTAAACCGTATGGCTAACTCCCTAAAGGCCCTCCGTGATTAAGCCACGGGGGAGGACCCTAATTTGGAAATAGAAGAAGAACTGCTTTTATACTAGGAACGGCTTATAGTTCTAAATATTAACAACCTATAAACAGAGTTAATCTATAAAGCCCACTATTAAGTCTCTATAGTATACCCTAGTTATAATAAGACCCACCAACTACTAGCGCCCCGTTATTACTGGTAAGGACTTCTATCTAATATGGATTAATTTGTTAGAAACTGCTACGCCTATAAACGTATAAATGCCCCTAGGGATTAAACTCCTGGGTAGCTATAACCGCTGCTAGTTCCAGAACGCCCTTGGTAATATATTATTATAGACTTTAAGTCATTTCTAAAGGACGCCTACGGCCACAATGCAGCCTTTGTAGTGGTTAACTAACTATATAAGTAATCCGTCTCCCTCCCTTGTTTTAAGACCATAACTACAAAGGATATGGCCCGCCTCTATGTTAACAACATCTATTAATTCTACAGCGCCCCTAAATTAATTGTCTCTAACCGTGGCCCCCAGTTTATATTGGATTTCTGGAATAAACTCTGCTATATCCTTAGGATTAAGATTAAGCTCTTTACTATATTCTACCCTTAGACTAACGGCTAAACCGAGATTATAAACTAGTACCTTAACCAGTAACTACAGCTCTTTATAGACTACTATTAGGATAACTGGTTAGAATTACTACCTATAATAGACTATACGCAGCTTACACTCCCCTATAATAGTATAGGGATGTCCCCATTTAAACTGCTCTACGGGTATGCACCACAAACGTCCTTTAATTAGGATAGGCCTACGGAACCCACTACAGCCCACAAACGCCTCAGCTATAAAGAGGCCCAGGCATTTGCTGAGAGAATGCATAAAGCCTAGGAGACTACTTAAACTGTTACGGACGCTTTAAGTACGATGTTATAACTACTTAGAGAAGAGTCGGAGGAAGCTAGTTAGTTAATACAGGCACGGTCTAGGATGGATCCGGTGGAACTATATAACGAGAAATAGTAACTAAGATTACGTAGTGTGATCTATGTAATCTATGTAATCTATGTGATCTGTGATAGAGCAGACAGAGCACACGTACCTCACAAAGCAAAGGGATTTCTTAGGCGTATGGTTGTGTATTTAAAGGACTACAGTCCCTACCCAGATAGTTCTCTCTTCGTAGTAAATCTCAGAATACAATTGGAGTTAATTTGTTGGGCAACTACTCTACTAGTTATTATTACGTTGTTGATTTGTTCTTACCTATATACCCAGCCTAATAACAGGACCTACTGTAGTTCCTACTATAAGGTTCCGTTATACATTCACTACTAAGGTTATGGTATTAAACAAGATCAAACAACATGCCACCTAAAGCACTAGTCACTATGACAACAACCGCAGCTACAACCTCAGGGTTAGGAGATACTAGTATAGCAGATACGGATTCTTAAGTAGTTACAAGAGGTCAGTTATAGGAAATGGTTGATCGCTTATAAGATAATAGTAGGATACTTAAAGAACGCATTAATAGAATCAGAGCAGCAAAGATTAAGTTACCTTTAATTAAACAATTCTTAGGAGAGAAGTCAAAGCTTAAGGGATTTCTTACGCAGATACACTTTAAGGTTATACAGGAAGGAGCAAAGTTAGTAACATCGTTGGATCAAGTAGCCTATGCAGGATTATTCCTAACAGGGAGGGCACTTAAGTGGTTTAAACCATATCTTACGGAGATATAGGCCAATAGCATAACAACTACCAACCAGGACGTACGGTACATATTTACTAGTTAGAATGGGTTTGCGGAATAACTAACGCAAATATTTGGAGACCCAGAGTCTATAACCACAGCCAAATAAAAGCTTCAGAACTTAGTACAGCGCACTTTAGCAATTAAGTATACCACGCAGTTTCAAACACTAGCCATGTAGGTTAAGTGGAATAATAGGGCGCTTATAGTACAGTATAAATAAGGACTTAAGGCTAAAGTCTAGGACACAATTATCCTAATAGAAGATGCGGATACTCTAAGGGAGTTAATAGATTAGTTAATAAAGATTAATAACCAAATCTATCAAAGGGAATAAGCTAAGAAAGGGCAAGACAGAGTTCCATAGTTGTATAAGGCGCAGAGTACGCAACGACCAATATAGAGTTAAAAACTATGGAATGGCATGGAGCTAATAGACCTAAGTGGTACCAAAGAAACCTAAAGATAGGAAAAGAAACTATAGAAACCTAGAGGTTAAGGATCTAGTAATTAAAGGACTAAGGAGTAGAGGCTAAACTAGGGATCTCAGCAGCAGAAGATGTTTAGGCGGACTCCACAGCAAAACCAGTGGTTTAGAGACGGAGCTTATATAAATTGCGGAAAACAAGGTCATTTTGCTAGAGACTGTAGAGGTGGTTAGAGTAACTATGCGGTAAAGGGAACGAGACCAGTAGAGGGCGCGTACGTACAGAGGGATAATGGTGCACTGCAAGGAATAAAAGAATGTTTAATTAACAGTTTTGCGTTTTGTTATAACAACGTATGCCAAATTCATAAGGACGCTAAGTATAGCGTAAGCTATTGGCTATAAGAGCTATTATTATCTAAGTTTAAAGGAACCAGCGAACCAGCTCACAGATCGGACATTAAGGACAATAAATTTGACACAGGCGAAGTATTTACCGACGATAAGGTAATAAAGGCAGCTTACTAGGAGCATGCGGACCTTAGAGAAGTTAAAATAGAAACAAAGACTAAGACCATCACAGAACAAGGTTCAGTAACAGATATTATAATACCGTTGGATACGATTTCCATTGCTTTATAAGACGATAGGAGTAATGTTTAAAAGAAACTAAGCAAGTAGACGACTGCTAGTGCTAGCTTATTACTCGATAAAGGCAAAAGGCCACAGGCTTAAGATTCTTAGGAAGAGATGCAAGACGCTTAAAATTCTTAAGATAAGATAAGACACACCCAAGGACCCACAACAGACGAAAACCGATGGGAAAGAGCAGCGACTTAGTTTATAGATAAATGAATAAGTATAGGACGCAAGTTTAAGAACTATAAGTTCGGGGAACGAATAAAAACGTTAGCAATCCTAGGTGAACACGGTGTTTAGCCTAAAGATCGAAAAGTTGATACTAGGATTAAAAAGCAAGATGACTATAAGGATCCAGCTGCAAGACGCAGAAAACAAGAAACTATAGATGAGTTTAGACAAAGAATTATTGCATAGTAAGAGCAAAAGCTAGATAAGAGATTAGCTATGCTAGGTTATATAAAGGACCGAGCACCTATATAAAGAGTTACTAATAGGCCGAGTGCAGGGACACTTAGGGCAAAGTAGTTAGACAAACTAGAACAAGAAGAGGATCTAGACATCCCAACTAGGTTTGAAGAAAGACATACCAAAGGATGTTACGATGTAGCGATGATACGGTACTTTCTAACAGATAAACCATACACACTAAACCAGTTGTACGGAAAGTGGTATAGGCAACGACACAATAACAAATAAAAAGACTTTTATATATAGCTAGACGAAAAAGTTGTCCAAGACTAACCTATTACGGAAAAACGCATGAGTTACATTAAAGGAGCGTTAATTATAATGTTAAGGAACCTAGAAGAAGGATCTAGGGACTAGAGAAGCGAATTATAACAGGCTCATATAAATGCTTCTGAACCGAAGCTTGTAGATTGCTACCATACAAGAATACTAAGCTAAGGAGAAGAAGAAGAGGAAAGGAGGCTCTAGGGGGTAATATACATAGTACGGGCGGACTCCGGATATTGCGCCAAGACAGCTACAGGGGACGGTGCCCCAGTACCGTTATATCACCCCCCCCTTCCAAAAAAGCCTGCCCTCAGGCTTTATCCCCTCATAGAAGAGAAAGAAGAGAAAGAAGAGAAAGAAAAGAAGAAAAAAAATCTAGCATCTGGCGCTTAATCGCGATGCTGGTTAATATAGGACTTACAGCAGTCCCTGCAGCTCCTGCAGCTGTGAGAGGTATATTGCTATACCAGTTAATATAGGGCAGGCTGCCGTCCTGCAGCTCCTACTGCTGCAAGAGGTATATCGCTAGGAGCCCTCCGTTGGCCATTATCCTTTCTCTAGAACTCCGGTACCTCCTAGCTCTCTATCCCCCCTTTTGTTATAGCGCGCCCCAAGCTATAAAAAAAAGAGCCCCCCCACTCCCCCTCTTATAAAAAGGTAGGTGAAAAAGTTTTAATAAGGGTAGGAAGGTTAGGGAGTTGTAGCTCGCATATATATTGGCACAAGCTCTTGTCCATTCAGTAGCAGTACGGTGCCAGCGACAGGTCATTTAGGTAGCGGTATAATGCTAGCAACAGGGTTGTATTTTAGGGAGCAAAGCTCTACCTAGTTATATTCTAGCCGCAGGCGTATCAGCGCGACGGGTTGTTAAGGTATAGTTCCGCAGGCATATTGGCGCGGTAACTTGTCAAGATTGTAGCAGTACGGTGCCAGCAGTAAGGTTGTATTTTAGGGAGCAAAGCTCTACCTTATATACAGTTAATACTGTAGGCGAAGCAGTAAAAGTTAGTTAACTGCAGGTAGAGTAGCAAGTAGTTAATTAGCTGTAGGCAGAGCAGCAAAGGTCCAGTAGTAGTACGGTACTAGCGACAGGGTCGTTCGGGCGGCAGTATAATGCTAGTAACGGGGTCGTATTCCAAGGAGCAAAGCTCTCCTTGTATACAGTTATTACTGCAAGCAGGGCAGTAGAAGTTAGTTATAGTGTTATAGGCAGAGCAGCAATAGTCAAATTAGGATTAGCTGTAGGCAGAGCAGCAAGGGTCTGTTCATTTAGCTACAGGCAGAACAGCAGGTGTTGGTTTAGCTGTAGGCGAAGTAGCAAAGGTTAAGTGTGGTACTACAGTAGGTACTGGTTCAAATGCAAGAGGTACATTGCAGAGGTTAGGTGGCAGTACGGTACCAGCGTCAGATGGTAGATAGTAGGCGTATCGGCGCTATCGTTGGTTAATTAATTATAGGCGTATCAGCGCGATCATTTAGTTAATTAGGCTATAGGCGTATCGGCACAGCCATTATCTATTTAGGGTAGCAGTACGGTGCAAGCGGTAGGGTTGTATAAGGGGCAAAGCTCCACCTTGTATACAGTTGTTACTGCAAGCGGGGCAGTAGAAGTTAGTTGGCTGTAGGTATAGCAGCAAGTTAATTGGCTACGGCAGGGCAGCGGAGGTCTATTATAATAGCAGGCATATCGGCGCTATTATTGTCTAGTTTGTGGTTTGGCTTGCAGGCGTATTAACGTAAGTACTTGTTTATTTAGGCAGCAGTACAATACAAGCGACTAGTGGTGATAGTAGTTAAACATAGAGCTCGGTCTATTAGTTAGTTGGTAGATTATAGGCATATCAGCACAATCAGTCTGTTAGTTAGACTGTAGGCGTAGCAGTATAGTTGTTGTTAGGTTAGCATAGGGCATACAGCCGTCCTACTGCTGCGAGAGGTGTATATTGCTAGGAGTCCTTTATGGCCGTCGTTCTTCCTCTTAGAACTTAGTACCTCCTAGATCTCTACCCCCTCCTTTAATATAGCGCGCCCTGAGCTATAAAAAAAGAAATATAGCTTGTATATATATCAGCACAAGCTCTTATCTGTTCAGTAGCAGTACGGTGCTAGCGTCTGACGGTAGATAGCAGGCATATCGGCGCTATTATTGGTTAATTAATCGCAGGCATAACGGCACAATTAGTTAATTGGTTTGCATTTAAATCGCGTTTAAATTGCATTTAGATTGCAGGTGTAACGGCATAATTAGTATCCAGTTTGCCTAAATTAATTTCGTTATTAAAGCTTATATAGCTTAGTATTAACCTTGTTGTTAAAGTGTATAAATGCCTAAGGTAAAGCTTATATAACTTAGTATTAACTATAGTCGTTCCTTAGTATGCGTAGCTTAGTATCACTTAAAAAGGATCACCGTAGGTGGAGAAGAAGACAATCAAATTAGTAAGGGAGGCAGTTAATTATCAACAAACTCATATAGTCGTTGTCAAAGTCGTAGTTCGTGTCGCAGGCATATTGGCACAACGGTTAGTCGGGTTCGCATTTAAATTGCGTTTGGGTTACATTTAAATCGCATTCAGATCGTAGGCGTAACGGCACAATCCGTTTGTCAGTTTCTCGAGGTCTACTATTAATCAGTAGGTAGTTTAAGACGTTGTCAATTATTCAATCAATTAATATGCTATTAACTAGCAGAGGTGCTATTATATTACTAGCCACAGTTAATCAATTGGTTTAAGGTATGCTGTTAATTATAGCATATTCAACCAGTTGTTGTATAAGTAAGGTATTAAGGGAGACGCGCCAATAGGTTAATTCTCGTTAAGGTATTAATTAGTTAAAGTATACTGTTAATTATAGTATATTTAATAATTTGACAGGAATCGATTAGGGTATTAGTATATAGTCTATTAATATTCTTGTAATTCTCAGAATAGGTTGTAAAATGGTAGACGTGTTTAAGTATTGTTAGGAGATTCGAAGGTACGCTATAGGGTTAGCAGCCGTATTTAAATACTTATATTTAATCGAGAGTATCAATTGAAGACTTATAGGAATACTATTATAATTTAGCATATTAAATTGTTATTAGAGAGGTATTAAAAGAGGTATTAAGAAGGTACGTATTAATATTTTAATTCTTGTTAGAGTTAAAGGTATTAAAAAAAGAGTGCGCTTTAATATTCAAGCATAGTTATATAAGGGTAAGCTGTTATGTAGCGTTTGATTTAATGAGGTGCTATTAAAGAGCAGATTCGCATATTATTATTTAAGGAGGACTGCCGTTAAGTAGTAGGTAGTTTAAGGGTAGTCAACAAATAGTATTAAGAGGTATATATTAATATTTTAATTCTTATTACAACTGGTAAGACATGCTTTTATAATAGTAGGCTATCTCGTTTATAGAAGGTTATATAAATAGCTATTAAGAGAAACGCGTTAATAGTTCGTAAGAGGTTATAGAGATGAATAGACTCATCTATAGAGCTATTAGAAAGTACTATAAATTGGAATAATTCTCCTAATCTGTTCTCCTAATTAAGAGTGCCATAAATCTCTTAAATTCTCCCCAGATTCCTAGTACCCCTATATATAGGATTGTAATGCTTGCAGATATATTCGGCTGTAAGATTAAGGGACTATCTAGGTTAATAGTAATGCTCGGGTCGCTTAGATACGGCAGTTATTAATAAGAACTCAACAGGTGTCTATAAAGGCGTTTATAGACAAGTTAGAGAGTCGTGTCGTAGGCATATCAGCGCGACAGGTTGTCAAGTTTGGGGTTTAAGGTAGCAGTACAGTATAAGCGTTAGGTCCTTTCTAATTGATTTCGTCTCTCCTTATATAGCTTAGTATTAATTGGGGTGGTTATCGCAGCAGTAGTAGCCAGAGAATAACGGATAGGATTTATTCCAGAGGACTCACGGACAACATACACCTACCGCCCAATAGCACGGCTCAGGTCATGTCTTAGCTTATCTTAGCCAACACTACGGGATCAGTTCCAGGTTCCTCGCAGCCCTAGGCTAAGTCTTAACCAAGGTCATCTCTGCAGCTCGTACAACTCCGTATCAGTCAAAAGGGTTGGAACGGGGGTGAGATATTATTGCCTTCCCAGGCAGTTGTCCTTATCCACAGGAGACCTTCTAGCTGCTTAAATACCGGCTCCTAGTATCAATAATAGCGACTCAACGCGTCAATAACACGCAGCTAGGGGTGTTCGACGCGTATCCTCCTAGAACACACGGAACAGGGGTGGGATATTATCCAGGCCTTCCTAGGCAAGGGAAAGAGGGAGCTTCAAACAAATGAAGTCCCCCCCAGGTGGGTGAGCTTAGTATAATATAACGGGCTTATATAAATACTTCTAAACCGAAGCTTGTAGATTGCTACCATACAAGAATACTAAGCTAAGGAGAAGAAGAAGAGAAAAGGAGGCTCTAGGGGGTAATATACATGGTACAGGCGGACTCCGGATATTGCGCCAAGACAGCTACAGGGGACGGTGCCCTAGCACCATCACACGAATAACAAATCTTAGTACCTATAGTAGAAATACCAGTGGTTAGGTTGACCAGGTATAGGTTTAAACTTAAGGATAAAGACGAACTAAGAGTTAATCCAAAATATGTAGCGTATTATATACTATCGTGGATAGCTTATGTGGATAATACGTGCAATATGTATAGAGCACTAAAAGACAAGAACTGGAAATACCTAGTAAGGATATATTAGGCACCAGAAGAAAAGCGGTTTAGGGACGCCAAGTATATACATAGATAGCACCTAGTAGAAGTATAAGGTCAGGGAAACTTAACACTTTAACTAGAAAGATTCCTTATGGAAGAATGCCTAGATAAATAACAGTGGTGGGAGTGCCCAGAGAACACTTATCCATGGTATATAGAGAAAAAGAAACGAACTAAGTATTGGCCTAAGTTAGACTAAGTACAGACAGGATCTAGTAGCCAACAGTTAGGAAAAGGGGAGGCGCATAGGACCAGAGGGAACCAGTATTAGAGCCTTAGACCTTTAAAGGAATTTAAGAACAACACCTAAATTTATAAGTTAAGTGGCAAGATCAACAGTTCGAAGTATTAGTAGATAGTAGAGTAATAAAAAACCACATATCACCAAAGGCAGTGGAAAGGATGGGGTTACTATATAGATAGAAGGAACACCTATATCCACTTATAACAATTTTAGGAGATCAGATAGCCTACAGAGGAGGCATTATTAATTTTAAAACAGGACCTATTTAGTTAACTATTAAAGGGAGACCAGTTAGAATGTCTTTTAATATCCTACTATTAGGACAGGACAAGGCAATACTAGGAATGCCTTAGTTATAGGAGTACAATCCAAAAATTAATTAGGTTATAGGTCAAGTTAATATTAAGGATACTTAATAATATAGAATGCGACAGCAAGCCAAGTTGGTATAGTACTAGGTCGGAGCGACGTATAAAGAGACTAAGCGAAGCTTAAGTTATATACTAAAGAGATACTACAAGTACGGTAAAAAGTTATAGTCACTAGAAAGTGAAAAGCTGTTAGAGCATGCAGCATAGGACTATAAGATAGAATTAGAAGAGGGAATAAGTCCAAGGTTCTTTCCAATCTATAAGCTTACTAAAACAGAGTTAGTAGCGCTTAAGGAGTTTATCCAGGAGAACTTATACAAGAGATATATTAGACCATCGCAGTTATTAGTAGGATATCCAGTATTATTCATCCTAAAGAAAAACGGAAAACTTAGGATGTGTATAGACTATAGACAGTTAAATAGCATCACTAAAAAGGATAGGTATCCTTTACCCTTAATTAGCGAAATCTAAGACAGGATAGGCAACGTAAAGATCTTTATAAAGATAGATTTAAGATAGGCATACCATTAAATTAGGATCAAGGAAGGCGATAAATAGAAGGCAGCCTTTAGGTCAAAGAAAGGACTATACAAGCTATTAGTTATGCAATTTAGGCTTATAAACGTACTAGCAACGTTCCAGAAGCAAATTAATAGTATATTAGGAGAACACCTTAATAAGTTTATTATGGTATATCTTAATAACATTATTATCTACTTAATAAGTAATAAAGAACATAGAGAACATATTAAATAGGTCTTAAAGAGACTATAAAAGAAACAGATACTAGTAGCAATTAAAAAATATAAGTTCTTTACAAGGAAGACTAATTTTATAGGATTTATTATTAAACCAGGAAAGATCAGTATGGACCCAAAAAAAGTCAAAGCTATAGTGAGTTGGCAAGAACTAGAGAACATTATGCAGTTAAGATCGTTTCTAGGGTTTTGTAACTACTATAGGAGGTTCATAGCACAGTGGTTAAAAAGCATTAAGCCATTCACCAGGCTAACAAAAAAGGAGGAACCATAGGTTTGGGGTAGTAAGTAGAAGAAGCTATTCCAGGAATTTAAAGAGTTATTTACCTAAGAACCAATCCTTAAGATCTATCAACCAAAGTTAGAAACAGTTATTGAGATAGATACATCGGACTTTATACTAGGAGTATATTTACTACAGAAGCACCAGGACACATGGCATCCAGTAGCGTACTATAGTTAGAAGATAATACTACTAGAGTTAAATTACAATATTTACAACAAGGAGTTGCTAGGCATAGTTACAGTACTTAAGAAATGGAGAGCATTCTTACAAGGCACAGAGAAACCATTTATAGTTAAAACAAACTATAAGAACCTTATAAGTTTCCTAATAACAAAGGAACTCAACCAAAGACAGGTTAGATGGGCGGAAATACTTATAGAATACCATTTCGAGATTTAGCATACTAAGGGTACAAACAATATACAAGCAGACGCTCTAAGTAGAAAGGCTAAACTATAAAATAACAAAAAGCTATTAGGAGCTTTATTGCAAAAGGACTAAGACGGATTAATTAGGTATAATTATCTAAAGGTTATAGCAACCAAGAAAAGTTAGATCTACGAATTACTAGAAAGTAATTAGACACAAAAGATCCAAGAAGCATAGGCAGAGAATCCAAACTTAGAGCAATATAAAAACAGAGAAGCGATATATATGCCTAGGTCTATCGCAGAAGAATTTATTAAGAAATTCCACAAGGGAATAATATAAGGATATAACAGGTCTACAGGACTAGTGTTAAGACTTTAAGAGGAGTACATTATTTAAGAAATCTGGGGACTAGTAAAATAAGTTATAAAGGAATATCTAGATTACCAGAGGAACAAACCAACGAGGTATAAGCTATACAGAAAGCTACAACCTGTTAAAATACCAGGAAGACCATAGGAAGTTATATTATAGGACTTTATTATTAAGTTACCAAAGTCAAAAGATCCTATTATAGGACAAGATCATAACGCGATTTTAGTAATAGTAGACAAGCTTATAAAGTAGGGATACTTCATAGCATATATAGAAGAGATATTAGCAGAAGATGTCGCTAGAATCTATATAAAAGAAGTATTTATAAGATATGGAGCACTAAACAAGATTATATTAGACAGAGATCCAAGATTTATAGCAGCATTTTAGGAAGTATTTCTGGCAGAATAGGGGGTTCGCGCAGCAACCTCTACAGCGTATTATCTGCAGACGGACGGATAGACGGAAAGACTAAACTAGACACTAGAACAGTATCTAAGGCATTATATTAATTATGCACAGAATAATTGGGTATCGTTATTACCAGTTATATAGTTTATATATAATACAATACTATAAGAAGGAATAGGAACATTACCATTTAGGGCAAATTATGGGTATAAACTAAGAACATCGTTATCACCACATTAAGTAAAAAAGACGAGTAGCACAGCTAAGTAAAAAATGGAGATGTTAATAAATCTTCATACAGACCTTAAAGAAACAGCTAAACTAGTATAAGAGCGAATAAAAAGGTACTACAACGCTAAAAGATCTAAGGGACCAGATCTTAAGGAGGGAGATAAAGTATAGCTACTATACAAAAATTTCAAGAGTCGACGACTAAGTAAGAAGTTAGACCACGTTAGACTAGGACCTTTTAAAGTTATAAAAAGAATTTTATTAGTTACGTATAAGTTGAACCTACTAGCCAAAATAAGAATCTACCCTATATAATACGTTGCGATGCTAGAACCAGTACACGGAGACGTTAAACCACTAGTATACAAAGCAGACACGTATAGAGGACAGGAGAAGAACAAATGGCAAGTTTTAAAAATCATCAGTTACGAGAATATAGATAACGAAACGTAGTATAAAGTAAAGTAGATAGGCTACAGTAAGACTACCTAGGAGCCACTAAGCAACTTAGAGAATGCTATAGGAAAGGTACAGAAGTATTAGAAGAGAGTAGGTTAGGCAACATTAACAAGAAAAGATTGTAAAAAAATAAGTCACCTAAGGGGGACCTAAGAGGAGCAATTGCCGAGCTACTTAAAGTTGTTTCCCTTGCAGGAGGAGAGCTAGTTCTTTCGTCACTAGGTTCCTATAGACCTTATTCCATAAGTTTCCACTCCTTAGAACAGACCTTCTTACGAAAACGCTTAAGACGTTAAAGACGAGCGTAAGCCAAACATTAAGCTTTAAGGGTACGTGCGGACTCTTTAGAGATATATTAAACCTTAATTAGCGCAGAGGCCAGTTCACTATTAAGCTTTTTAGTGGTAGATTAAACGAGAGACCCTATAATAAGTTACTTAGGGAACTCGAAGACTGTTAAGAGTTATAAGACGCGCACACTTAGCATTAGAAATGGAACGAACATTATAAGACAATTGAACGTTTGCCTTAGTGCACTCTGAGCAAGAGGAAGGTTGTTAAGATAAAGGACTTGCTAGCGCGATGCAAACCAACCCCTCTTTTGCACAACGAGAACAAGGAGATAGCATAATTTCACTAAGCAACAGTATGGCAGCCACAGTACGAGCATGTCAAGCAGTGGAAGAAGAAGAAGATGCTTTAGGTATAGTAAGTAAGGATATTAACTAAATTAATTAAACGGACATCACACCTCTAGTAGACGACTTGGAGATATTAGAAATCTTCAAGGACAAAGATAAAGAGAAGGGAGATAGTGTTACAAACGCTTTAAGTACAATATTACGACTACTTAGAGAAGAGTTGGAGGAAGCTAGTTAGTTAATATAGGCATGGTCTAGGATAGATCTAGTGGAACTATATAACGAGGAATGGTAACCAAGATTATGTGGTATAATCTATATAATCTATATAATCTATGTAATCTATAACAGAGTAGACAGAGCACACGTACCTTACGGAGCGAAGGGATTTCTTAGGCGTATAGTTGTATATTTAAAGGACTATAGTCCCTACCCAAATAGTTCTCTCTTTGTAGTAAATCTTAGAATATAATTAGAGTTAATCTATTAGGCAACCACTCCACCAGTTATTATTATATTGTTGATTTATTCTTACCTATATACCTAGCCTAATAATAGGACCCACTATAGTTCCTACTACAAGGTTCCGTTACATAAACAATTATAAAAAAGGCGCAAGAAAAAAAAGAGTCTAATATAAACTAATATTATCGCGAGGAAGACTTCCAAGTAGGAGATAAGGTATAGGTATTAATAAAGAACTAGAAAACCTAGAGGCCAAGCTATAAGTTAAATTACTAAATAGCTGGCCTATATAAGACTCTTTAAAAGGTAGGATACTCTTTTAAGGTTAAGCTACTAGAGTTAATAAGGATCTACCCCATCTTCTCTCTAAACCGGCTATAAAAGGCTACGGATAATCCACTACCTAGACAGTATAATAACCCCCTACCACCAATCCAGATTGCTAAGGATAAAGAATAGGAAGTTAAAGAAATCCTAGCAGTAAAAAAGGTCCGTAATATCTTAAAATACCGTATAAGCTGGGTAGGCCATAATAACAACCTAGAGTTGTTACGGCGCTGGTGGAAAACGGTGGATTGTAGCGGATAATCGCAGACAGTTCCTTACTGTTTTAGACAGTCGCAGTCCACGTGACTAGACAATTGTATAAAACCTTAAGCGGCGCTACCCTTCCTTTTCTTTCCTTTCTCTAGCTTTGGATCCTTGTTTATAGACTACTAATTATACAGGCTTGTGCGTCCCTCTTGCTATGCTTGTACCTTGATTAACTAAGTCGCTAATATTATCTAAAGCTCTTTATTACTCTTTCTTCCTAAGAAGGAACTTAAATATATCTATCTATAAGACTATGAACAGGACAAGGACATAGAATAGGACCCTAAGGACATTACTAGGACTATAAGGACAGGATAGACCTAAGAACCAAAAGAACACGAATAGAACGCGAAACTTAAGAATAGGACACGCACGGACCAGAACCCCTAGAAAATAAATAAACATTAGAAATTACCTAAAACCCTTACCACTATGCTAAGAAATACAGCAGCTGGCAAAGCCGCTGCAGGACCTATAAATACCTCTAATAGTGAAACAGTCGCCGTCTTAACCCCCTAGGAAGAGCTCGCAGTAGCTAATACTGAAATTGAATGGCTTTAAGAGCTACTTAAAACTAGGGACACCCCTATACCTAGTAAGGAGTTATTAGACACCTAGAGACTTGCTATAGTCCTTAAGGCCCTAGCCTAATATACAGCATTAGCTTTGTCACGGTCTGTAAAGGTTGCAGACCCCCTATTACTTACAGACGGAACTAACCCTATATTTAATAACTAGAAGCTTTAATTGCAGAACAAGCTTAAAGTCAATACGGACTACTTCCCTACTACTTAAGCTAAGATAGCCTATGTCTTTAGCCATACCGGTGGAGACGCACAGACGCACCTACGTCTGCGATATGCCTAGGACTTAGCAGATCCCTTCCTCTCTAGAGACAAGATAATTAACTACTTATCTTCTATCTATAAGGACCCCTTTAAGGTACAGAACGCCCGCCTTAATTATAAAGCTCTTAATATAAAGATAACAGAGACCTTTTTAGCCTTCTAGACCCGCTTTCTGCATCTAGCCAGCTAGGCCTAAATTCCCTATAAAGACCTAATGCTAAACCTCTTTAACAAGCTTACCCTAGACCTACAGCGCGCGGTACTGCTAGTTTTTACTACTATATAGACGCTAAAAGTATTTACGGACTACTGCCTATCTATTAACCAAGGCCTCTATTAAATTAAGGCATAAGCTGAGCGGTATAAGGCTAGAAACTCTCCAAACCAAACTATAAGCACTACATAAACGGCCCGTAATACTCCATCACGATCTGCAACTCCTACGGCACCAGCTATACAGCCCGCCGTTAATTTAGCAGCTAGTCCTGTTATGGGTCCAGCGTACACTCAGCCTATGTACAACGACCCCTATAAATAGGCCCTTAGTAATTAAGGAGCTTGCTTTTTATACGGCTAGAAAGACTACTTTGCAAAGGATTGCTAGATAAAGGCAAAAACAGGCAAGGTTCTATTAATTTAGGAGAATAGTATAGAGCTAGAAAAAAAGGAACCTTAGAGAAAGACTCCTCTCTAGGGTTAAAAGGAATTAATATGTTATATATTAATCTGAGTTAGCTAGTTGGTAGAAGAAGCTATACTATCCCTTATACTTTATTTCGTAATAGATATCAAGTTTTAACCTCCACTTTAGCTAACTCTAGAGCAAATGCCTTTGCCTTAATAGATACCTAGTGCGCCATAAAGCTAGCTGAGTTTTTAAATACGCCTCTTAAAGAACTGCCTAAACCAGTCCCTATTCGCGGGTATAATAGACGGATAGGACTACCTATTATAACTATCTTACAGATCTACCTCCATGTTAATAGACAAAGGTAGTATAACGTCCCCTTTCTTATTACAGACCTAGGAAGCCACGATATAATCTTAGAAAGAAAATGGCTAGCCTATTTAGGCTTATAGCTTAATATATGGAGTAGACGGCTTATCTAGCCCAAATCTCTACCCCTAACCCCTTCCTTTATAAAAGAAATCAGTATTATAATGGAGAACCTTATATAGCCCTAGATCGATACTATTTACTAGGCCGATGCTATGCGTAGGGACTAGGCCTTTAAGAAAGTTATACAGCTTAATCCGCAACGGATTCGTATACTATACCGCCCCCAGACCACCTATGTTACGCCACCTGTACCAGAGATCTAGGAAATTAGTAGTAACCTAGCTAAGTCCCCAACGGAGAACTTAGGCCCTACGCAGCTATAAAGGAAGGCTAGGAATATTGGACGCCATACTAAACTAATAGACTGGAAGGACAACTTACGGAAAATGGAACGTAAGCTAAGGAAGACTATAAACCCTATACTGCAAAATACGGCCTAATAAAAGTCTATAAAGAAACCTACGGACCTTCCCCTAGTTAATATCTGCTGTATTAGCGCCGTAGGATTCTACTAGAACTTAGTCTAACCTAATACCGTTACCTTTACCACCAGCTTATATGAAATTAATTAAATAATTAAGGAAAAGGAAAGCAAGCTTAGCGGACAGGAAAGTGAGCTTATAGATAAGGAGCTAGTAGAACAGAAACTGCCCTATTAACACTAGAAATTCAAGGACGTATTCTCTAAGGCAGCGTCTAATATACTCCCACCTTACCGACCGTACGACTACAAGATTAAGATTAAGCCAGACAAGGAAGACACCCTTAATTATAGCCCCCTTTGTTAGCAGTCTACTGCCAAATTATAGGCTACAAAGTAGTACCTTATTAATAACCTAAATAAGGGCTTTATTAAGCCTAGTTAAGCCCCTTTTAACTCGCCTATTCTCTTTGCTAAAAAGCTAAATGGAGGACTTTATTTCTATATTGACTACCACAAACTCAATAATATAACCCGTAAGGACTACTATCCACTGCCCTTACTTAAGGAGACTCTAGCCTAAATAAGTAGAGCTAAGATCTTTACTAAGCTTAATATCTATTAGGCTTTTTACTAAATTAGAATAAACCCTAGATTAGAAGATCTTACTATATTTTAGACCCGTTACTGTAACGGAACCTTGTAGTAGGAACTACGGTGGGTTCTATTAATGGGCTAGGTATATAGGTATAAACAAAATCAACAACGTAATAACAACTGGTGGAGTGGTTGCCTAATAGATTAACTCCAATTGTATTCTAAGATTTACTACAAAGAGAGAACTATCTGGGTAGGGACTGTGGTCCTTTAAATACACAACTATACTCCTAAGAAATCCCTTCGCTCTATTTACTCTGTCTACTCTATCTGCTCTATCCTATAGATTATATAGATTATATAGATTACATAGATCATATTATGTGACCTCGGCTACTATTCCTTATTATATGGTTCCACCGGATCTATCCTGGACTGTACCTATATTAACTAACTAGCTTCCCGCGACTCTTCTCCAAGTAGTTGTAATATCGTACTTAAAGCGTCTATAACACTATCTCCCTCCTCTTTATCTTCGTCCTTGAAGATTCCTAATATCTCCAAGTCGTCCACTAGAGGTGTAATGTCCGTTTAACCAGTTTGGTTAATATCTGTACTTACTATACCTAAAGCTCCTTCTTCTTCTTTAACCCTTTATTATACGCGTACGGTTTCCTCCATACTATTACTAGGTGAGGTAATGCCATCTCCGTATTCTCGTTGTGCGAAAGAGGGGTTAGTTTATATCACGCTAGCGAGTCCTGCCGCTTAACAACCTTCCTCTTATTTGGAGTACATTAAGGCAAACGTTTGTTCATTTTATAATGTTCGCTCTATCTCTAACACTAAGTGTACGCGTCCTATAACTTTTAATAGTCTTTAAGTTCCCTAAGTAACTTATTATAGGGTCTCGCGTTTAATCTATTGCTGTAAAACTTAACGCTGAGCTCTCTAGTGCCTTAGGCGAGATTTGTCGTCTTTAGAACAAAGACCATGCTTATATTAAGCGGGTAAGAGATAAGGAGCGTTATGCTCTTAAAGCCCGTGCTTCTGCTTACGCTTATCTGCTTCGTCTTAAGAAAGTGCGTGAGAAGGTTTATTCTAAGGAGTGGAAACTGGTTTAACAAGGTTTGTCTAAGCTGGGTAATAAAAGGACTGACTTTCCTCCTATAAGGGAAACAACTCTAAGTAGCTTAGTAATTACTTCTCTTAGGTCCCCCTTAGGTGACTTGTTCTTTGGCAATCCTTCTTTATTAATGCTGCCTAACCTGCTTTCTTTTAATACTTCTGTACCTTTCCTATAGCGTTCTTTAGGTTGCTTAGTGGTTTTTAGGTAGTCTTATTATAGCCTATCTACTTTACTTTATACTATGTTTTGTTATCTATATCCTCATAACTAATAATCTTTAAAACTTACTATTCGTCTTTCTCCTATCCTTTATATATATTTGCCTTATAGACTGGCGGCTTGATACTTCCGTGTGCTGGTTCTAGCATTACGATATACTGTATAGGGTAGATTTTTATTTTGGCTGGTAGGTTTAACTTATATATAACCAATAAAATTCTTTACTTAATTTTAAAAGGTCCTAGTCTGATATAGTCCAACTTCTTGCTTGGTTGTTGACTCTTGAAATTTTTGTGTAGTAGCCATACTTTATCCCCTTCCTTAAGATCTGGTCCCTCAGATCTCTTAGCATCATAGTACTTTTTTATTTATTTTTGTACTAGTTTAGCTGTTTTTTTAAGGTCTGTATAAAGATTTATTAATATCTCCATTCTTTACTTAGCTGTGCTACTCGTCTTTTTTGCTTAATATAGCGATAACGATGTTCTTAGCTCGTATCCATAGTTTGCCTTAAATAGTAATGTTCCTATTTTTTCTTATAGTGTTGCATTGTATGCAAACTGTGTAACTGGTAATAACAATACCTAATTGTTTTGTGCGTAATTAATATAATGCCTTAAATACTGTTCTAGTGTCTAGTTTAATCTTTCTGTTTGTCCGTCCGTCTGCGGATAATATGCTGTAGATATTACTGTGTAAACCCCTTGTTCTGCTAGAAACATGTCCTAAAATGCTGCTATAAATCTTAAATCTCTATCCGATATGATCTTGTCTGGTGCTCTATATCTTGCAAATACTTCTTTTATATAGATTCTAGCGATATCTTCTGCTAATATCTCTTTAGTATATGCTATAAAGTATCCCTACTTTGTTAGCTTATCTACTATTACTAAGATCGCGTTATAATCTTATCCTGTAATAGGATCTCTTGACTTTGGTAACTTAATAATAAAGTCCTATAATATAACCTCCTATAGTCTTTTTAGTGTTTTAATAGGTTATAGCCCTCTATATAGCTTATGCCTCGTCGGTTTGTTTCTTTGGCAATCTAAATATTTCTTTATAACTTGTCTTGCTAGTCCCTAGATTCCTTAAATAATATACTCCTCTTAAAGTCTTGATACTAAGCCTATAGCTCCGCTATGTCCTTGTGTTATTCCCTTGTGGAATTCCTTAACAAATTCTTCTGTAATAGACTTAGGCATGTATATTGCTTCTCTGTTTACGTATTGCTCTAAGTTTGGATCCTCTGCCTGTGCTTCTTGGATTTTCTATATCTACTTACTTTCTAGTAACTTATGGATCTGACTTTCCTTGGTTGCTATAATCTTTGGATAATTATACCTAATTAATCTGTCTTAATTCTTTTATAACAAAGCTCCCGATAGCTTTTTATTACTTTATAGTTTAGCCCTCCTGCTTAGAGCATCTGCTCGTGCATTATCTGTACCCTTAGTATACTGAATTTTAAAATAGTATTCTATAAGTATTTCTGCCTATCTAACCTGTCTTTGGTTGAGTTTCTTTGTTATTAGGAATCCTGTAAGGTTCTTATAGTCCGTTTTAACTATAAATAGTTTTTCTGTGCCTTATAAGAATGCTCTCTATTTTTTAAGTACTATAACTATACCTAGTAACTCCTTGTTGTAGATGTTATAGTTTAACTCTAGTGGTGTTATCTTCCGACTATAGTATACTACTGGGTGCCATCTATCCTAATATTTCTATAGGAAGCACGCTCCTAGTGTAAAGTCTAATATATCCGTTTCTATAACCGTCTTTAGACCTGGTTAATAGATCTTAAGAACTGGCTCTTAGGTAAATAACTCTTTAATTTTCTTAAACAGTGCTTATTATTTCTTCCCCTATACCCACGGTTCTTCTTTCTTGGTTAACTGTGTAAACGGCTTAATATCCTGTAACTATTGCGCTATGAACCTTCTACAGTAATTGCAAAACCCTAGGAACGATCTTAACTGTGTAATATTCTCTAGTTCTTGCCAATTCACTATAGCCTCAATCTTCTTTAGATCTATACTAAGCTGGCCTAGTTTAATAATAAATCCAACAAAATTGGTCTTTTGGGTAAAGAACTCGCATTTTTTAATTGCTACTGGTATCTATTCTTCCTGTAGTCTCTTTAAAACCCACTTGACATGTTCTCTATACTCTTCCTTACTTTCTAAGTAGATAATAATGTTGTTAAGGTATACTATAATAAATTCATCTAGGTGTTTACCTAACACACTATTAATTCGCTTCTAGAATGTTGCTAGTGCGTTTATAAGCCTAAATTATATAACTAATGGCTTGTATAGTCCTTTTTTTGACCTAAAGGCTGCCTTCTACTTGTTGCCTTTCTTAATTCTAATCTGATGGTACGCCTATTTTAGATCTATCTTTGTAAAGATCTTCGCGTTGCCTATTCTGTCTTAGATTTTGCTAATTAAGGGTAAAGAATACCTATCCTTCCTGGTAATACTGTTTAACTATCTATAGTCTATACACATCCTGAGTTTTCCGTTTTTCTTTAGGATAAACAGTACTGGATATCCTGCTAATAACTATGACAGTCTAATATATCCCTTTTATAAGTTCTCCTGGACAAACTCTTTAAGCGCTACTGACTCTGTTTTAGTAAGCTTATAGATTAGAAAGAACTTTGGACTTATTCCCTCTTCTAATTATATCTTATAGTCCTAAGCTGTATGCTCTAATAGCTTCTCACTTTTAGGTGACTATAACTTTTTACTATACTTGTGGTATCTCTTTGGTATATAACTTAAGCCTTACTTAGTCTCTTTATACGTCGCTCCAACTTAGTACTATACCAACTTGGTTTACTGTCGCACTTTGCGTTATTATGTATCTTTAATATTAACTTAACCTGTAACCTAATTGATCTTTAGATTATACTCCTATAACTAAGGCATTCCTAGTATCGCCTCGTCCTGTTTTAATAGTAGGATATTAAAAGACATTCTAACTGGTTTCCCTTTAATAGTTATCTAAATAGGTCCTGTTTTAAGATTAATAATGCCTCCTCTATAGGCTATCTAATCTCCTAAAATCGTTATAAGTGGATACGGGTGTTTCTTCTATCTATATGGTAACCCCATCCTCTCCACTGCCTTTGGTGATATGTGGTTCCTTATTACTCTACTATCTACCAACGCTTTAAACTGCTGATCTTGCCACTTGGCTTATAAATTTAGGTATCGTCCTTGAATTCCTTTAAGGGTCTAAGGCTCTAATACTAGTTCCCTCTGGTTTTGTGCGCCTCCCCTTTTCCTAACTGTTGGCTGCTAGATCCTGCCTGTACTTAGTCCAACTTTGGCTAATACTTAGTTTGTTTCTTTTCCTTTATATACTATAGATAAGTATTTTCTGGGCACTCCTACCACTATTGTCCATTTAGGCATTCTTCTGTAAGGAATCTTCCTAGTTAAAGTGTTAAGTCCTCTTAACCTTGTACTTCTACTAGGTGCTAACTATGTATATATTTAGTATTTCTAAACCGTTTTTCTTCTGGTGCCCAATATATTCTTACTAGGTATTTTCGGTTCCTATCTTTTAGTGCTCTATATATATTATACATGTTATCCACATAAGCTATCCACGATAGTGTATAATATGCTATATGTTTTAGGTTAACTCTTGGTTTGTCTTTGTCCTTAAGTTTAAACCTATACCTAGTTAACCTGACCACTGGTATCTCTGCTGCGGGTACTAAAATTTATCGCTTACTTCTCCAGTCCCTAGATCCCTCTTCTAGGTTCCTTAATGTTATAATTAATGCTCCTTTAATATAACTTATACATTTCTCCGTAATGGGTTAGTCTTGGACAACTTTTTTATCTAGCTATATATAAAAATCTTCCTATTTATCGTTGTGTCGTTACCTATACCACTTTCCGTACAGCTGGTTTAGTGTATATAGTCTATCCGTTAGAAAGTACCTTATTATTACTATATTGTAATATCCTTTAGTATGTCTTTCTTTAAACCTGGTTAGAATATCTAGATCCTCTTCTTATTCCAGTTTATCTAACCACTTTGCCCTAGGTATCCCTGCACTCGGCCTATTAGTAACTCTTTATATGGGTGCTCTGTCCCTTATATAACCTGGTATAGCTAACCTCTTATCTAGCTTCTGCTCTTGCTATATAATAATTCTTGTTTTGAACTTATTTATAGTTTCTTGTTTTCTGTGTCTTGTAGCTAGATCTTCGTAGTCATCTTATTTTTTAATCCTAGTATTAACTGTTTAATCTTTAGGCTGAACACTACATTTACCTAGGATTACTGACGTTCTTATTTGTTCCCTAAACTTGTAGTTCTTAAACTTGCGTCCTATACTTATTTGTTTATTACTAAACTAAGTTACTACCCTTTCCTATTAGTTTTCGTCCGTTGTGGGTTTTTAGGTGTGTTTTATCTCGTCTTAAGAATCTTAAGCTTCTCTTATCTCTTCTTAAGAATCTTAAGCCTGTGGCCTTTTACCTTTATTAAGTGATAAGCTAGTACTAGCAGTTATTTACTTGCTTAGTTTCTTCTAAACATTACTTCTATCATCTTATAAAGCGATGGAAATCGTATCTAACAGTATCGCTATACCCGTTACTGAACCTCGCTTAGTGGTGGTCTCAGTCTCTGCTTCTATTGCGTTACCGAGGTTTAAGTGCTCCTAGTTAGCCTCCTTTTTATCCTCGTTGCTGTTAATTAATAAGTACTCTGACTCTATTGTTATTACTACTAATCTTTATCTGTATATTGCTGTGACATCTTAATCTAGCTTGTAGAGTTAATCTTATTCTTTATCTGACTCTCTGGTTCCTTGGAGTTCTTTTAACTCTAGCTCTTACAGCCAATAGCTTGCGCCGTACTTAGTGTCCTTATAAATTCGGCATGCGTTATTGTAACAATACGCAAAACTGTTAATTGAATACTCTTTTATTCCTCATAATGCACCGTTGTCCCTCTATACGTATATGCCGTCTGCTAGTCTAGTTCCCTTTACTATATAGTTACTCTAACCACCTCTATAGTCTTTAGCGAAATAACCCTATTTTCTGCAATTTATATAAGCTCTGTCTTTGAACTATCTTTCTTGCTATAGAGTCCGCTTAAACGTCTTCTGCTGTTGAGATCCCTAGTTTAGCCTTTGCTCCTAGGTTCTTTAATTACTTAATCCTTAACCTCTGGGTTTCTATAGTTTCTTTTCCTATCTTTAGGTTTCTTTGGTACTACTTAGGTCCATTGGCTCTGCGCCATTCTATAGTTTTTAACTCTATGTCTGTTGTTGCGTACTCTGCGCCTTATATAACTATAGAACTCTATCTTACCCTCTCTTAGCTTGTTCCCTTTGGTAGATCCTATTATTAATCTTTATTAACTGATTTATTAACTCTCTTAGAGTATCCGTATCTTCTATTAGAATGATTGCGTCCTGGACTTTAGCCTTAAGTCCCTATTTATACTGTGCTATAAGCGCCCTGTTGTTCCACTTAACCTACATAGCTAGTGTTTAAAACTGTGTTGTATACTTAATTGTTAAAGTGTGTTGTACTAAGTTCTGAAGCTTTTATTCCGCTGTGGTTATGGCCTCTAGGTCTCCAAATATCTATATTAGTTGCTCTGCGAACCCGTTTTAACTAGCAAATATATACCGTACATCCTGGTTAGTAGTTGTTATGCCATTGGCCTATATTTCCGTAAGATACAGCTTAAATCACTTAAGTGCCCTTCCCGTTAGGAACAATCCTGCATAGGCTACTTGGTCTAACGATATTACTAACTTCGCTCCTTCCTGTACTACTTTAAAGTGCATTTGCGTAAGAAATCCTTTGAGCTTTGACTTCTCTCCTAAGAACCGTTTAATTAAAGGTAACTTAATCTTTGCTGCTTTAATTCTATTAATGCGTTCTTTAAGTATCCTATTATTATCTTGTAAGTGATTAACCATTTCCTGTAACTAACCTCGCGTAACTACTTGAGAATCTCCCTTATCTATACTGGTATTACCTAGACCTAAGGTTGTGGCTCCCGTTGACGCCGTCGTGACTGGTGCTGCTCTTGGTGGCATGTTATTTGATCTCTCTGTTCAGTACCGTAACCTTGGTAGTGAATGTGTAACGGAACCTTGTAGTAGGAACTACGGTGGGTTCTATTAATGGGCTGGGTATATAGGTATGAATAAAATCAACAACGTAATAATAACTGGTGGAGTGGTTGCCTAATAGATTAACTCCAATTGTATTCTAAGATTTACTACGAAGAGAGAACTATCTGGGTAGGGACTGTGGTCCTTTAAATACATAACCGTACTCCTAAGAAATCCCTTCGCTCCGTTTACTTTGTCTGCTCTATCTGCTCTGTCCTATAGATTACACAGATTACACAGATTATATAGATCACATCACATAACCTCGGCTACCATTCCTTGTCACATGGTTCCACCGGATCCATCCTGGACCATGCCTATATTAACCAACTAGCTTCCCGCGACTCTTCTCCAAGTAGTTGTAACATCGTACTTAAAGCGTCCGTAACAGTTATGGAATATATAAATACAAAGTACTTCCTTTTAGACTAACCAACGGACTGGCTACGTACTAGCGGTATATAAATAATGTACTCTTTAATTACCTTAACGACTTCTATACGGCCTACCTGGATGATATTATAATTTACTTTAAGAATAAGCTGGAACACAAGGAGCACGTCTATAAAGTCCTATAACGGCTTCGTGAGGCTGGCCTCCAGGCTAATATTAAGAAGTTAGAATTTGGTGTTAAGCATACAAAGTACCTAGGTTTTATTATTAGTATAGACGGAGTTAAGGCTGACCTAGAGAAAACGGCCGTAATTAACTAGTGGGCACCCCTACGGACTGTAAAGGGGGTATAATTATTTTTAGGCTTCTATAACTTCTACTAATGCTTTATTAAGAACTATAGCAGGATTGCCTGGCCTCTTAACTATCTTACTAGGAAAGACCAGCCCTTCTATTTTGACGCTATATATACGCAGGCCTTTAATGAGCTTAAAAAACGGCTAGTATCGGCTCCCCTACTCGTCTACTTTAACCTAGAACGGCCCTCGATGCTAGAAACTGATGCCTTAGATAGCGTGATAGCCGGTGTTTTTTCCTAGAAGTAACTGGACGGAGAATGGCACCCTATTGCATACTATTTAAAAACTATAATAGATGCCAAGCTAAACTATTACATCTATAACAAAGAAATGCTGGCTATTATCTCTAGCTTTTAGCACTGGTGTGCACAGCTAAAGGGGACCCCTAAGCCTATTAAGGTAGTTTCGGATCACAAGGCCTTAGAATACTTTATAATAACTAAGGCCCTTACGGCCTGGTAGGCACGCTGGGCGGATATTCTATCTTAGTTTAACTTTTTAATTATATATAGACCAGGCGCTATGAACCGTGCGGATACTCTTATAAGGCGTAAATAAGACCTAGGTAACTAGACGGCTGTAAAGATCTTATTATAGACCTAGATACTACTACGACTAGAGCACCTTAACCCCTAGATACAGGCAGAACTAAGTACAGACTCCCTAGGCGCTGAGATATATCTTATTAACCCTTTAGGACTTGACTTAATTGATAAATTGCTATAAATAAACCGTACGGCCCCTTCTCTACAGGAGTACTGTAAAAAGGCAAAGAATGTTACCAGCCCATGGTCCCTCAAAAATGGATTACTTAAGTATTAGGAACGGCTAGTAGTAGCAGAGGAATAGAACTTACGGACTTAACTTATTACCAAAGCACATACCCAGGTCTCTACAGCCTACCCTAAAAAAAATAAGACCTATAGGATTATTGGCAACCGCTATTACTGGCCCGGAATAGTTATGGATATTAACCGCTATATACGGAACTATAATGACTGCCATAGGTTTATAATTCCGCGAGATAAGACCCTAGGGCTATTAAAACCACTCCCAATACCAGAACGCCCCTAATAGTATATCTCTATGGACTTCTACAAGCTACCTACGGACCGCAATAAATATGATATAGTTATGATTTTAGTTAACCGCTTTAGTAAGCGCCTATTCTTAATCCCCTGTTACAAGGATATTAATGCTAAAGAGGTGGCCTAACTATATATCCATTATGTCTACTGAATTTACGGACCACTAGATACTATTATATCCGATTAAGGGCTATAGTTTATATTAGCCTTCTAGAATAAGTTTACCCGGATCCTAGGTATTAGGTTAAAGCTTTCTATAGCATACCACCCCCAGACAGATGGTTAGACGAAGATTATAAATTAATACTTAGACCAGAGACTCCGGCCCTTTGTTAACTACTTCTAGGACAACTAGGGCGAACTGCTACCCTTAATAGACTACGCCCAGGCGACCCTACCCCATAACTCTACGGGATTTGCACCTATTTAGCTAGAAATGGGATATTTACCCTATACTAGCTTTAACTAGAATAGACCAGAAGGCCTATAGACCGTACGCGAAAAACTATCTTATAAGGAAGCCTAGTAATACGCTAAACGCCTAGAAGAAGCCTGGGCGGTAGCCTATACAAATCTAGAAAAGGCTTAGAGATTAATGGAACAGTAGGCAAATAAGCACAGGTGCGAGCCCGACTTTACTGTAGGTAATAAGGTCTGGGTTATAACAAAGAACTAGAAGACGGAACGGCCTAGCTATAAGCTAGACTATAAAATAGCAGGACCGTATAAGATTCTTAATAAAGAAGGTAACTCGTACAAGGTTAAGCTCCTAGACTTAATTAAAGTCCACCCTGTTTTCTTACTAGATAAGCTATGGAAAGCTACAAATAACCTACTACTTAGACAAAAGAATGAGCCTCCACTGCCGATTTAAGTTAATGGCGACGACGAATGGGAAGTTAATAAAATACTAGCCTATAAACTAGTACGAGGAACGCTAAAATACTATATCTAATGGAAAGGTTATAATCTAGACCTAACCTGGTACCCCGCCTAGAACTTTATAAGTTGCCCCTAAAAGCTTAAAGAATTCTATAACTAATACCCTAACGAGCTAGGACCCCCGAAGTATCTAGACGAGTAGATGGAGTGCTAGTATAGCGAAGATGATAAGCTACCTATTAAGCATAAAGATAAGAATACCCTACGGATATAATACGGACATATAAAGCCTAAGGGCAGGCTTTTTTGGAGGGGGGGGTAATGTTACGGCGCTAGTGGAAAATGGTGGATTGTGGTGGACAATCGCAGACAGTTCCTTACTATTTTAGACAGTCGCAGTCCACGTAACCAGATGATCGTATAAAACCTTGAGTGGCGCTACCCTTCCTTTTCTTTCCTTTCTCTAGCTTTGGATCCTCGTTTATAGACTACCAATTGTACAGGCTTGCGCGTCCCTCTTGCCGTGCTTGTGCCTTGATTGACTGAGTCGCTAATAAGAGTGGTACCCTGTATCTAATTTTAAGTACTCCCCCTATAAGCTATGGGACTTCCACCTAGCCCACCCTAACCTCCCTAGACTACCATGTAAATTAGACAACTAGATTAAATACTAGGAAGAAGGGTTAGATAATTATAACAATTTAGACAATAATAGGGAGCTTGGACAACGCCTAAGGGCAGGCTTTTTTAGGAGGGGGGGGTAATGTAACGGTGCTAGAGCACGTTACCTGCTAAATTCTGCTATGCTGCTGCCATATTCTACCAACCTACGATTGGCTCGCTTACCGCTAGCGCCTTGGCGGCTGCCCCTTTATATATGTTTACTATAGTCCTTGCGACCCCCTTCTTTTCTTCTCCTTAGCTTAGTATCTTTATTAGATAGCAATCCACAAGCTTTAGTTTAGGGGCATTTATGCGAGCCGTTATAAGGACCGCATAAAACTTTACATAGCGCTGCTATTCTTCTCCCTTCCTTTCTCTAGCTTTGGATCCTTGTTTATAGACTACCAATTATATAGGCTTGCGCGTCCCTTATGCCGTGCTCGTGCCTCGATTGACTGAGTCGCTAACACTTGCCCACTATACGAAAATGAGCTAATACACAATAAAAAGAACCGAAGGCTTATATACTGCAATTAGTGCGAAAGTTACTTAGCAATATTAACCATAAATATAAAAAGATACCTTGTAAAAGACTATATAATCTCTGTTAATTTAAAACAGCCTTATATAAAGGAGCAAGCACTTATAAAGCTTTAGAAACTTTGGGTATAAATAGTATTAGAATTTGGAATAGATAAAGTTAATTCTATAATCCTTACAAAGGTTTTAAATAAGGAAGTTATCTAGCAAGCTCTTATTAACTTGGTTGTTGTACGAAACCTTCTATTCCGAATTGTAGAGTAGGAAGAATTCCATATCTTCTGTTAGGCTCTTAACCTAAAGTCGTCCGATTTAATAATAACAGCACACTTAGAAATTTTTTAGATAATTACCTATTTCTTCCAGTTACAGAAAGACATTGTATAAAGATGAGTTTAATTAGCGTTAACAAGTATTTATATTTCTATTAATATCTGGATATCCCTAAATAACTACCTTCTTCTTATAGTCTGCGCCTACTTTATTAATAGCCAAAAAAACCAAATAAAAGCTCTTCTTGCCCTTTGTACGGTATCTGGTTATAGTAGAGCTAAATAATAGAATACTTTTCTCCTAGTCTTAGAGGAGTATGGGATTGTATGAAAGCTTGGAGCTATTATTATAGATAATTCTATAATAAATAATACCCTCTATTATACGATCTATAAGTATCTTACTAATAATGAGGATATTACCTAGGATCCTATCTAATAATGTATCCGCTACTAGGGGTATACTATTAATCTTACCGTCTAGGCCTTCCTCTTTAAAGATACTCTTAAACTTAAGGCTATTAAGTTATATAAAAGGAATAATATAAGCAGAAAGGAGCGAAGTTGTAAGGAAGAGATTAAGCAGAAATAGGCTTTCTGAGTAATAGGCCCACTTGGTAAGCTTTATAATATTATGGTATACTTCTATGCCTTAGTAAGTTATATAAAGGAGTTTAAGACTTTAGTTGGGAGGTGAGTTCCACTTAATAATTATATAAGATGGAATAGCTGGTACCAAATGCTAAGCGTTTTACTTAAGCACGAGTTAGGAATTAATAACTATATTAAAAGCAACTTTAATACGCTTAAGGAGGATTATATCTTACCGTAAGACTAGAAGCTTTTTTGTATAACTTATATATTCCTAAAGCCATTCTACTGTGTAATATTAGAGACATAAGGGGATTATACAATACTTGATTAAGTACTCTTTATAATAGATGTGCTTATTAAACATATGGAGAACTTTCTTATATAACTCTTTTTCTAGCTACTTTATCTAAGCTAAAGCTAATATTATATAATAGGTACTCTTTAAATTAAATAAAGCTCTCTTACTTCAAGTAAAGAATATATAGGCGAAATTTGATGAGTACTACCAGAGAACGGATAACTTGCCTCTTTACGCCGCTGTACTTATTCTTCACCCAAATCATCATACGAAGTATATTAAGACATTTTGGAAGAAGGAGTGGCAGAAGATGGTACTTTTAAAGGTCCAACGGCTCTGGGAAATATACTAAGAATTAGAGAAACCTATTACTTCTCTTTAGATAATATCGTATAATAAGCTATTATAAGATAAGTATAAGGAACTTGATGAGTATGATTGAATTATAAATGAGCTAAATAAAAAGGTTACTTGACTAGCAAGCCAGGATAAGTATAAGGACTACTGCTCTAAAGCACTGTACAAAATTAAAGTTTCTCTACTTTAGTGGTGGTCTTAAGAACAATAAATAAAGCGCTAGCTACGGCTTTCACTCTTTACAAAAGAAGTGCTTTTAATTCCAGCTATAAGTGATAAACCAGAGAGAGTATTTTTAGGAGGACGTTGTACGATATTATAGGAAAGGATGTAGCTTAGAATACCAAGTATTAAAAGAATAGAGTGTATGAAGAGTTAGTATAGGAGTAAAATTTTAGAAGAGAATAGCTAGATTTTAGATAAAAGGAGAAATGGAAGAAATATAGTAGTTATATAAGGGAGGGTATATAAGAGATATGTTATACAACGCTAAGGGGTAGGGATTTAGGGTATATAAATAAAATAATTTTAGGCAAAGGTAACCACTAAAGGCGTGTAGGTGGCGTATGTAAATATATGCTAACTTTAAACTTAATAGATTATGAGTTTAAATCCCACTAACGTCGTCCTTTATTAAGAATTGGGAAATATAATTGTCTAGTATACTTCTCGCTGTAAAGGGCTCAGTCAACAGAATAGGATTCTATTGGTAGCTAGTAACGAGAATTCTAAAACAAGGACTAGAAGAAGGTCGAGGAAAGGACACGTCTATATACATAATACCAAGGCTCGGCTCGGCCGAGCCCCTGACTAGGGTCTGTAACAGTGCCGTAACATTATCCCCCCCTTCAGTAAAGCCTGCCCTTAGGCTTTGTAGTTGTCCTCCCTATTAAAAAAGCTACGTTGTCCTTCTTAGCATCAAATCCGTTCTAAATTATTACTACAGGCGGAGCAGTAAGAGTTAATTTAATAGCTACAGGCAGAGCAGCAAGGTGTTAATTAGGTTAGCTACAGGCAGAGCAGCAAGTAGTTAGTAAAAAAAAATTTAGGCCATATAGCGCCAGTCCTAACGTTAGGAGGTTAATATATATATATAATCCTGTAGTTCTACTACCATATAGCCTAGCCTGGGCTAGTACTACGTATTGCTAGAAGCCTTCCGTTCTTTATTGTTCCTTCTAGAACTCTATTATCTCCTAGCTCTCTACCCCGCCTTTTAAAAAGGCTTTGCCCCAAGCCATTAGTTAAATCCTCCCCGCGGGGGCTCCCCAGGGTCGGTAGGGTTGGTAGGGTCGTACAAACAAAGGCCAGGAAAATTTTTTTTTTTGGGGTAGGTATTGTCTTGTTAGGTGGTCCATAGGTCGTTATAACAGCAGGCATATTGGCGCTGTTATTATTAGTTTATAGCAGTATAGTGCCAGCGTCTTGTTCTTATCCTTAGTAGTATGGTACCAGCGTCTGGTTCTTGTTAGTTCTTAGCAGTATAGTGCCAGCGTCTGTTCTTTCGTAGGCTATTAGCATGGTTGTTGTTAAGTTAGTCCCTCCATAGGCGCGTTAGCAGGTCAGGTAGTATGTAGATAATCAAGCAAGATCGGATATAATGTGCTGCACTACTCACTCTATAGCAAGGGATAGGTCTGGGTCTGGTTCTCGCACTTCTCTAAGTGGCCGGCTAACTCCATTCTAGGCTCTTACTGGAACACTACGCGACGGATCATAATGTGCTTTCTCCCTTACTACCTTAAGCTGTAGGCGTATCTTTCCATATCTTTATTTTGATCGTCTAGGAATAGCTCCGGTCGGTCAGTCGGTCAGTGGATCGCAGGCGTATCGGCACGATCGTCATCAGGTCCTTAGCAGTACGATGCAAGCGTCTTGTCCTTAGCAGTACGGTGCCAGCGTCGGGGTCGGTCGGTCAGGGTCGGTCGGCCGGGTCGGTTCTTCCAGGCTGCAACGAACGTATTGCCAATTGACTTGCCCAAGCAAGCCTCGGCGCGCTCGTCGCAAGGTAGAATTTTTTGGACGGTCTTGGAATAATGTGAAGGGCTCAGTCAACAGAACAGGATTCTATTGGTAGCTAGTAACGAGAATTCCAAGACGAGGACTGGAAGAAGGTCGAGGAAAGGACACGTCTATATACATAATGCCAAGGCTCGGCTCGGCCGAGCCCCTGACTAGGGTCTGTAACAGTGCCGTAACACCCGCCCTATTATATAAGAGATTCTCTGGTAATATTGCTATAATATAAGTAAACTCTCTTCTCTATATGATATACCTATATAACTAACTACTCTTAGGATGAGCAGGAGAGGGTGGAAGCTTTACTGGTAATTGACGTGGAGGCTTAGGTAGGGGGGGTATTAGAGAAGCAGGTTTGGACGGGGAGGCCCTTATATATAAATGTAATTCTAATTTAAAGTTGTGGATCTCTAAATATAACTATAAGTAAGCTATATTACTTATATAAGGTAGAGAGCTAATTAACGCTAGCTATGTAAGGCTTGTACGGCGACTCCGCGTTGTCCAGTAGGCCCTTGCCCCTTTACTGAGTGTCAGAGTCTCCTAGGGTTCTGTGGTAGGTGCTGTGGAAATTGCAAGTGGTGGGATTATAGGGCTCAATATTCGTCATACAATAAAAATTCTCAGCCTATAGCGGCGGCAGTAAGAGCATTGGAGGGTAAGGATCGAATTGTGGAACTGGAGGATAATAAGGAATAGATAAAAGTTACTAAGTTTAATCTCCTCTCTTTTTTACTACTTTTATTTTATTTTATAGTATTTTATATAAAGAGAAGTATAAATAGAGACGGTAGAAAGGAGATACCTAATTAGTAGGGAAGCTAAGGACGTTGGCAGATTACTTGCTTATTTGGTAGCAGATCAAAAAAGATTGATCGATATGATATGATATGATATGATCTCGCGTATCGTATCGATAAGGATTATTTTGATTTTCCGCTACCCTGCCTGACAATAAGAGCTTTATATTAAAAAAGACTTAATAAATTTTATAGCATATAAAATACATGTAAGAAACACGTAAGAGATATAAGAAGGGCCCCCTTGTAAAAACTTTAAGACGGCGTTACATGCTAGATCTTCCGCTAACCGCGTACGGTAGGTGTTCGATTGGTCTAGTGTCCGGGCAGGCGTTGAGATATGCGTGGCTTTCTAAAGCTCCGTGAATGTCTGTCTGCACGCATTGGGTTAAGCGGCGCCCCACGTCGCGTCACGCCTAGCTTGCGCCTTCACATGTTGCGCCGCAATCACGAAGGCATGTCGGAATGTCAAAATTATCCATAGCGAGGTCTTCTGACTCGCCCACTGACCTTTCTTTCTCGCAAATCTCCCAAATAGCGCCCTCAAAGTTTTTATCCCACCCAGTCACTGTCGCAAAGACACGCCTGAAATCATGGAAAGCAAGCTTAACAACGTCGTCATCGTGAGTGTCCCTTCTCAAGCCATTATTATGGCGTTGCTTACGGCAATTGGAGTAGGTTGGTGGCTCCTTGGCTGGCCTAATGCACGGCATCATGCTCAAGCGGTTTGGCCACAACGTCCACATTCTCGAGCAAAACGCCTCCTCGGCCCGATCGGGCTACGCCGCCGGCATATCTGCCGGCCCTCACGTGCAAGAATTCTTGAAGAACCACGACCTTACCAAGTTACCATATTCAGTGGATGCTGAAGGCATTCAGTTTCTTGAAAAGACTTCGAAAGTGAAGCGCTTCATTAAAAAGCCCTACCGTCTGACGAGCTGGACATTACTCTACTACCGGCTAAGAGCAAACTTCGATGGCCTAAGGAGCGACTTCTGTTCGGACCCGCCTCCAGCATCCGAGAGCGACGGGAAGGCAATATTTGATACTGGAAAGCGTGTCATAGATGTGGAACTCACTGATGGAACTGTAAAAGTGAGATACGAGGACGTGAATGGAGTCAAGGACGGAATGCTCTATGCCGATTTTGTCATTGGCGCTGATGGTGCCAACTCCTTTATTCGCCGGAAGGTACTGCCCAATGTGCAGCGTCCATATGCTGGATACGTGGCTTTTCGGGGCACTGTTCCTCAAAGGGATGTCTCTGAAGAGACGAATCGTATCTTTGATGGCAGGCTCAGCGTGTGCAATATGTCTAAACCGAAGAACTACATCCTGCTGTAAGCCACCCATTATGCTATTTACTTGGAACTATAAGCGCTCATTTTATTTTACAGATATAACATACCGGGTGAAGAGAGTGGGAGCGCCAAGCCTGGAGAGCGAGTACTGAACTATATCTGGTACTATAACGTTGCCGAGAACTCGCAAGACTTCACGGACATCATGACTGACACGGATGGCCATGTACATCACAACATGGTCCCAACCGGGAAATTGCGCAAAGAGGTCTGGGACAGGCAGACCGGGATCGGTAAATCAGTTCTACCCAAACATTTCGTAGAACTCCTGGAGAAGACGAAGCAACCATTCGTCTCAGCTGTCAGTGACAGTATCGTGCCCGCGGCGTCATTCTTTGATGGTAAATTGATTCTTGTTGGGGATGCCCTTTCGCTCTTCCGCCCACACGTGGCGCTCGGTACCAACCAAGGCGCTCTGCATTGCTCTCTCTTGGAGAAGGTGCTGAAGGGGGAAATGAGCATGATGCAATGGGAGCGGAAGGTATTGCAGTATGCGTCTTCAACTAGACTGTCCAGCATCGTTGTCGGCAATTACGGTCAAAAGGGCTTAGCGTCTTTTCTTGTGAGCGTCATAAAGTATTTCCTGGTCATCATTGGTCAAAAGATTTCCGGACTGTGGCCTTCGAAACTATGAGTTTGAGGCACGCCGGAGCGTGGATCTAAAGTCTCCGGCCGCCTCCCAGTAGGTAGTTTGTTGCCGCCTAAACTTTAGGGTGTAAACCCCTAAATTTAGGGCCTTTCAGCGCCTAAAGTTGGTGCCCCGCCTCTAGCGTTACTTAGTGGTAAGGTTTCCCAAAGGGGGTGGCCGGAAACTTTTGAAAGCTTCCTCTATACTATGTTGAGATGTTTTATCGGGTCAGTTCAAACGTTCGGGTGCCTTTTGGTTGAGACCACTTTCTAAAATAGCGAACTTGCCCTCGAATCTAGCTAAGCGCCAAGAGATCAACGTCAAGTTCTTCTATCGAACCCAATCTTGTCTCCACTCCCCCCACATCCTCCACATTGGCGGTAACGATACAGTCAAGCAGGGCACATTTCAATGGGTTACTTTCTATAATTTTTTTTCCCTGAAGATGCTCTTGCGTCGTCGGACACTACGGCTATCGAAGTGATTTCATTGCATCCATGGTCACTTCCTACCCGAATTCTTAGTACCTCCTTCCTGGTCTCAACCGTGGACGGGATTTCCGATTCGTCTTGCCATAGGAGATTGCTAGTAGACTTTAGGCCTCTGAACGCAAGAATAGATGATAGCAGGGGATTCCACTCCTTGCCGACATCCACCCCTTAGATTGCTGCCCTAATCGATCAGCGCACTATTATTCTGGATGCATACTTGATGCATACACAGGATATCCTGCAAGCTTCGGATTGGAGGCGATAGCACGGTTTGAGACACAAAGAAAGAGGTGGCTGGTTGGTGGGGATACTTGGTTGATTATCGACAAGACTAACTTTGGGATATGGTACGCAAGGTTGAAAGGCGCAAGTCAACAGAGTCAGGAAAGGAGGCGGTAAAGCTGGGGATTGAACACAGTCGGGAATTTACTGCGTTTGCAAATTGGTATGGCTAGATTTTCGAGAGCGGCGACCTCGTGGTAGGGAACCTGTGTGGGTATTTTCAGTCGAGGAAATTGGGACGTTGAGTCATCCGCACTCGAGATGCTCAAAGCGACTGAAAAGTGAAGATGACCAATAGCATCTGATATGTCGAAGCCCCAGCCTTGCTATCCACGGCTCCGCCTCCATGGCTAGTTTAGCACTTGTAAGGCTAGCTACCCTTAAGCTCACCTCCCCACTCAATAACAAGTCTGCCTTGTTGCTGTGCAGCATATTGCATGTAAAGTTCAGCACTTGGGTTGGACTGCGCTGTGCCGCATTTTAATGGTGGTGGACCAGGTTACACTACCCCGCATTTGCCTTCATTGTCCAAGGCAGCAATGCGAGGCAGACTTCAGCCCTCACTCTCAGTTTCAGCATCATGGAGTTATTCATGCACAATCTTCCTCCGGATCTCACTGATCAAGGCCTGAACGAGCATCTGACGCCCTTTGTGAAAGCTCTTAGCATCCGGGATTGGAGCTGTCAGAAGCAGCGCAAGAAGAGATTGGGAAGCATCACTTTCCTACATTTCAAGGACGGCGAGCAGTTTCAGAGGCAGCATGGGCAACAACCCGTATTGGGTGCTAATTACTCTGGACAAGCGCGTTTTAGAGCTCGCTTGACAATACTAGATACTCCCGTCTACTGCATGCGTAGCAAATACGACCCGGACCCGTTTCTCCTGAAGAGCTTGGCCAAGTTAGCCGAAGATCGCCAGGAAGCCGAACAGTGAGTCGTGATGGCATTCCGCGGCCCCCAGAACCCACTATCACGACCCCGCTGCTAACGCAAAGAAGGCATCATCATCAGCCTGAGGACACGAAAGTAGTATTCGCTGCCCAGTCGCTGTCGTGCGGTTCCTATCGATATGTTAACGATGAACTCGTCTACTCACCTGAGGTGGAATGGGAAATGGTAAAAGGAATTGCAAAGTTCGTTAGAAGTGCACTAATTGTCGAATTCAACGGTCACGGATGTTCGAAGAGAATCGAGATACCTTATCGAATCATCGAAGCCATCGTTATTTCTACGCGGCCCACAGCTCTGACCTTGACATTATGGGAAGCTCCACGATTGTTTGAAGTGGAAGATCAGAGTCTAACTAGGCTCATGTCTGTTCTCGGGACCCAAGAGACAACTCAAACCCCTCCTAAGACCCGACTTTGTGAGCTTCCAAACGGTACACGTAGTCACCACGAAGTTCTCGGGCAATCATTGGTTTACCGCATTTCTGTTGCAGCTGTTGAGTTCCATGAAAAAACGAAGCGGTTGCGCGAGCGGGACCTTCTCACAATTTCACACCACAATTTTCCTATATTGCAATCGCATGAACGGAAGAGCTTAGCAGAAGGATTGAAGTCTTTCAACAGGACAGTCCAAAAATGCGCTAAAGTTATACCGTTCAACTTGCTCTACCAGATGGAGGCTCTGGTAAAGAACGGCTTCCTTCTCCCACGGACCGTCGAAGCGCTCCTGGTGCGCATGGTGAAAGAAAAGCAAAGTTCCGCAGCCAAAGGAGCGCCTAAGGTGAGATAGTGCTTATCTAATGGCTGTTCGATGACCACTGACTGATACCATAAAGCAATTTCCAATCTCAGCTGCGGCCGTGAAGAAGCTGTTTTCGCAGATACCCTTTCCTAGTCTTGATGTTAAAGCATCCACCTTTGAGGTCGATGAGATCTGGGAGTATCTTGAGAGGAACGAGAGGGAAATTCAAAATGGTCTTTCTAAGGAACTCATATCGGTATGTTACAACTATTGGTTAGGTGAGCTAACAGAATTACTAACCTGTGGGCAGGAGAGAGCGCGCCAGAACCTTACGATGGTCTTCAAGGTGAACATCACGCCAACTGGAATGACTTTACATGGGCCTGAACCTGAAGCTAAGAATCGCATACTTCGGCGATTCCCTGACCACACTGAGTACTTTATCCGCGTGCAATTTTGCGACGAGGACGGAACGGACCTGCAATTCAACTCTAAAGTTTCCAACGACCGAGTTTACCAGCGGTTCAAAGACGTATTCAAGAACGGAATCGCTATTGGTGGAAGGGTGTATGGCTTTCTTGGGTTCTCACACTCGTCGCTCCGAAGCCACGCGGCTTGGTTCATGGCTTCGTTCTTCCACGAATCCAAGTTCCAGACATATTTCTCTGTTATATCCCACCTTGGTCAGTTTAAAAACATATTTTCTCCTGCTCGCTGCGCGGCTAGAATTGGGCAAGCATTTTCCGAAACTCCCTTCGCGATTTCCCTGAGCGCGAACAGCATTAGGGACTATTCGATTCCCGATGTTAACTCGAAGGACGGTAGCCGAGTGTTCAGCGATGGCGTGGGAACCCTTTCTCGACAGGCTATGGAAGCAATTCACGCAGCAATGCCCCAGCGCAAGGTTCTTCCCACCTGTTTCCAAATACGCTGGGCCGGAGCGAAGGGCATGCTCGGACTTGACTCCCGCCTGGAAGGCAAGGTAATGATGGTTCGTCCTTCCATGATTAAGTTTGAGAGCAGCGACAAGGAAAATCTTGAGATTTGCGATACGGCCAATAAACCAATCCCCATGGTGCTGAATCGACAGGTATGTTGTTGAAATTCAATCACTTCTGTGCACAGCCCGTTCGCAGAGACCAGCTCCTCTATCGAAGCCAGATCACCGGCTAGCGGCGCCTGTGGCAAGGTATCAAATCCCTAACTACAGTTGAGGTTTCCAAAAATTGTACTTGCTAATCGTCATTTTGGTAGATGATAAAGATCTTAGAAGATATGGGTGTGTCAAACGACTGGTTCTTCCAGCAGCAGAACCGCGCGTTGTATAACCTGCAACTAATTACAGCTCATATAGCCAACACTGCTGGATTTCTTCAGCGACAGAAGATTGCCGATAGTATTGATTTTCCACAGCTGATCAGGCGACTTGAAGATATTGGAATTGACTACAAGAACGACCGTTTCCTCCGCTCGGTAGTAGAAGCAACAGTCCTACGTGAGTTGCGCTTACTCAAGCATAAGGCCAGAATACCAATTGACCAAGGCGTTACGCTCTTTGGCATCATGGATGAAACGGGCTACCTCGAAGAAGGAGAAGTCTATGTGACATTCGATGACTCCATCTTCATTAGGGGTCACTCGATGGATCTCGATAATTTCCAGATGATCATAACGCGTTCGCCCGCTTTGCATCCAGGCGATATTCAATTGGCCACTAACATCATTCCACCCGACCATCACCCGCTCCGCGCTCTAAAGAATTGTATTGTGTTCTCGCAGAAGGGCAAGCGGGATCTGCCAAGCTGCCTCAGTGGAGGTGACTTGGATGGCGACATATATGGCATTATCTGGGATGAGAATGCCGTGCGTCAGTGCAAACGCATCTTCAAGCCTGCAGATTATCCCCGTGTTGAGCCGCTGAACATTGGACGGACAGTTAACCAGGAAGATATGACTGACTTTTTCGTCCAATTCATGGCGACAGATCAACTAGGTCTCATTGCCGTCAAGCATGTGATTCTAGCTGACCAGAGAGATGGTGGCACAGCTGATCAAGGTACATATTAATCTCAAAACCCTGGCTTGGCATAGTGCTAACCATCCTCTGGAGATTGCTTAATCCTAGCTCAGATGCACTCGACTGGTGTTGATTACTCCAAAACCGGCATACCTGTCGAAATGTCACTGCTCAGGCAATTGAAGATGAATAAATACCGACCCGACTTGTAAGTTTCTAATCCATAATCCGCTCTGCTCTGATCAGCACAGGTTATTCCTAACGTTTTGTCTAACGCTTTGAAACCCATTTGGCATTGCTTCTACGGGCAATTCTTCAAGCGGTTACTTACATGACCCTAGTCTTGCACCCGCACCGCCAACCAATATCAAGGATCGAACTGAGATCTTGTTCGATGCGCCTACTGCCCCTTCGCCCAATAACGACGATGATGACGACAATTCTGGGCCAAACTATCTCTATTACCGCTCAGATAAGGTTCTCGGGCAACTCTACAGAGCGATTAATGAGAAAAAGATTTGGTATGAGAACATCAAGGTTCCTGTTAATCGTGATGTTAGCGTCTTGGATGGACTATTCACTTACATCGTGTCGGAGTGCGCCAGCCAGCTTGAAGGGATTGGTTGGACGAGAGCCATCATAAAGAAAGCATGGGAAATCCGTCATGCGTAGGTCTCGGGTTCTGGTACCCCCGTACACTACCAAAGTATTAACTCATGGTTCTTTACAGCTATGAGGGCGCCATTTCCAATGCAACACTAGACTATTCCGAACATGCTGCAATGGGCATCACAGAGCTTGAGGTTTTCACTGGCAGCATCTTCAACAAATCTGGTGTGCAAACACGTCGCCAACGAGACAAGTCCTTCCGTCTTAAGGATGAATTTGATCGCATTGCGAAGTGGGCTGAGGCAATGATGCGTAAGCGAGAGATAATGACCTTAGAAGATCGAGACGAAGAGCAGCAGGGCGCAACGGAGAGTCCTAATGAAGCCCTCATCCTTAGTCTTGCATGTCTGTACGTGGGCTGCATCAAGGATGAAGGCAATTTTCCTTCTGGACCGGGCCGGCGTTCTGGCGGTGACTTTCACAGCTTTAAGGTTGTCGCTGCTTGCTGTGCGATTAAGGAGTTTGACCTTGCTATCAGACGGGCAAATATTGCAGCTAGTGCTACTTAGGTTACTATGGCTAATGCCCTCATCCCTCAAAGGAGCCTTGTTCTGGCACAGAAGCTGTTAAAGGACACGACGGCTGTTATAGATAAAATCCATATGGCCCGAGGGCTACTCAGGGGCTAGGCTTGGCACCTCCTTATAAGCACCTCGGGCTTACAGCCCTCTTCCTCTCTTCATCGGTTCGTCTCTGTACGAGGCCTTGCCCTACGTTCTGCTATACAATCGTCCTTACTACGACTCTCCTGTGAATCTTGCTCGGCTGCCTGCTCTCTATCATACACCTGGCAGTGGCCTCCAGCGTGTCCAAGAGTCAGCGACGCCGTCAGCTTCGCCGCCAAGAAGCTGATAACGTAAGCAGTCAGCGAGCTTATAGAGTTGTAACAGTCAGTCAGCTATAAAACGGCAGCTAACTGACAGCTCGCTGTCTTGGCGGTAAGATTTGGTGGTAAGTTAGAGCTTTTAGAAGTTAAAGATATTTAGATTTCAGCTAAGACCTGGTTAGTTAATTATACGCCAAGCAATAAGAAACCCATGGGAATATCTCGCTTAGCTTTAGTAAATAAAGCTTTTTCCCTAATATCTCTATTACGCGCCGTAACTCGTTCTCCCATGCTACCTATATAAAATGCAATGTATGTTGCATTTCACGCGTCAGCCAGGCAGTAGAGCTTCTTCCTTTGCTTCTTCCTCTACTTCTTCCTCATCAAATTCACAATCTACGCATTACTCGACTCCTTTAGTACCGCGTAGGGCTTGTAGATTAACTGCTTCCTTCCCTCTTCTAATTAACGGCGATAAGCTCTATATATAAACAAGCCTTTAATTAAGCTAAAAGGATTATTACCGATAAGCGCAATAGACTATTAGCCGACATAATTAAAGCAGATTAAGTCAGAAGTGGTAGTTAATTAAAGGCCTTTTATTAAGCAGTTTAATCGATTATATTAACTCTAGTAGAGCTTTAACTATACCCCAGTTAACAAGCTTAAATATTAATCTTACTAGCTATAAGCTATCTATAAAGGTAAAAAAGCCAGCCTAGTAAGGTATATTTAATAGAGCTTCGTATTTAATTAAATCTAATATAGAAATAGAGCCTCCAGAGCCTTTACTACCGACTATTTTACCTACCTTTTAAGCCTTTACGGGTGCGCAGGACGAATTCAGCTCTATTTAAATACTATATTGGGTAAATTAGGGTTAAATTTTAATTGGGTAATGTTGATATTTGTATATAGAGAGGTGCTGCCAAAAATCCGCAATGATACACCACAAAGTCTATACCACTTTCCTAATTGGGACAGCTAGCTGGCAGCTTGACAGTCAGCGTACGTTATCCAACAGTTAGCGGACAGCGAGCGATCCAATTGACGCAGTCAGTCAGCTATTTTGCTCAAGCTCGCAGCTAGGCTGACTGTTGGACACACTAGTTACTTAATACTAAATTAATGCCAAGACTTATTATATTTAGCATATATTGATAGCTGGATATCCATAGAGCTCCTGGCGCGCCGCCGGGAATTAGTTATCTAGAGTGGATTTAAAAGCCCCCACGCCAATCCAGATAGATTACTGATTATAATTAGTGCCCATTGTGTAAGCTTTTGCAGTGTAAGGAATTAAATAAGCAACTTAATTCTAAATCTATGGAAATTAAGTAAACTAAATATATGAAAGTAGACCCCGAACTCCGAAGTCTATGACTTAATATTTGACTATATCCGAGACATATGAGGGTAGGGTCAATCCTATCTTAGAGCCTCTTAGGTAACGATCTTGTGTCTCAGCGTAGTGCTAGTGAACTATTACACACCCCCCCAGATTTAATGGTGTAGTTAAAGCTGTAGAAAATAAATAAAGGTAAAACTATACCAAAAATAAGAAATTTAGATATAATTTAGAAGTGGTATAGGGTAGGGTAATGGTAAGGCCGTTGGCTATATTGCTTATAGGGCTTCTAGTGACGTTGTAGACGTTATATTTAGTAATATTGCGGTTATCACAACTAGTGCCGATTGTTACGGCGCTGGTGGAAAACGGTGGATTGTGGCGGACAATCGTAGATAGTTCCTTACTATTTCAGACAGTCGCAGTCCACGTAACTAGATGATTATATAAAACCTTAAGCAGCGCTACCCTTCCTTTCCTTTCCTTTCTCTAGCTTTGGATCCTCGTTTATAGACTACCAATTATATAGGCTTGCGCGTCCCTCTTGCTATACTCGTGCCTTGATTAACTGAGTTGTTAATATTATCTAAAGCTCTTTATTACTCTTTCTTCCTGAGAAGGAACTTAAATATATCTATTTACAAGACCACGAACAGGATAAGGACATAGAATAGGACCCCAAGGATATTACTAAGACTATAAGGACAGGATAGACCCAAGAACTAAAAGAACATAAACAGAACGCGAAACCTAAGAATAGAACATATAAGGACCAGAACCCCTAGAAAATAAACAAATATTAGAAATTACCTAAAACCCTTACCACTATGCCAAGAAATACAGTAGCTGGTAAAGCTGCTGTAGGACCCGCAAATACCTCTAATAGTAAAACAGTCGCCGTCTTAACCCCCTAGGAAGAGCTCGCAGCAGCTAATACTGAAATTAAATAGCTTTAAGAGCTGCTTAAAACCAGGGACACCCCTACACCTAGTAAGGAGTTATTAGACACCTAGAGACTTGCTATAGTCCTTAAGGCCCTAGCCTAACGTATAGTATTAGCTTTGTTACGGTCCGCGAAGGTTATAGACCCCCTATTACTTACAGACGGAACTAACCCTATATTTAATAACTAGAAGCTTTAATTATAGGATAAGCTTAAAGTTAATACGGACCACTTCCCCACTACTTAAGCTAAGATGGCCTACGTCTTTAGCCGTACCGGTAGAGATGTATAGACGCACCTACGTCCGCAATATGCCTAGGACTTGGCAGATCCCTTCCTCTCTAGAGATAAGATAATTAACTACTTATCTTCCATCTACAAGGACCCCTTTAAGGTACAGAACGCCCACCTTGATTATAAAGCTCTTAATATAAAGACGACGGAGACCTTTTTAGCCTTTTAGACCTACTTTCTGCACCTAACTAGCCAGGCCTAAATTCCCCATAAAGACCTAATACTAGACCTTTTTGACAAGCTTACCCTAGACCTACAGCGCGCGGTACTGCCAGTTTTTACTACTATACAGACGCTAAAAGTACTTATAGACTACTGCCTATCTATTAACTAAGGCCTCCGTCAAATTAAGGCATAAGCTAAGTGGTATAAGGCTAGAAACTCTCTAAACCAAACTATAAGCACTATATAAATGGCCCGTAACACTCTGGCACGATCTACAACTCCTATAGCACTAGCCGTATAGCCCGCCATTAATTCAGCAGCTAGTCCTACTGTGGGTCTAGCGCACACTTAGCCCATATATAATGACCCCCGTAAATAGGCCCTTAGCAATTAAGGAGCTTGCTTCTTATACGGCTAGAAAAACCACTTTACAAAGGATTACCAGACAAAGGCAAAAACGGGTAAGGTTTTATTAATTTAGGAGGATAGCATAGAGCCAGAAAAAGAGGAACCTTAAAGAAAGACTCCTCTCTAGGGTTAAAAGGAATTAATATATTATATATTAATCTGAGTTAGCTAGTTAGTGGAAGAAGCTACACTATTCCTTATACTTTATTTTGTAATGGATATTAAGTTTTAACCTCCGCTTTAGCTAACTTTAGAGCGAATGCCTTTACCTTAATAGATACCTAGTGCGCCGTAAAGCTAGCTAAGTTTTTAAATACGCCTTTTAAAGAACTGCCTAAACTAGTCCCTATTTACGGGTATAATAGACGGATAGGACTACCTATTATAACTATCTTATAGATCTACCTCCGTGTTGATGGACGAAGGTAGTATAACGTCCCCTTTCTTATTATAGACCTAGGAAGCTATAATATAATCTTAGAAAGAAAATAACTAGCCTATTTAGGCTTATAGCTTAATGTATGGAGTAGACGGCTTATCTGGCCCAAATCTCTACCCCTAACCCCTTCCTTTATAAAAGAAATTAGTATTATAATAGAGAACTTTATACGGCCCTAGATTAATACTATTTACTAGGCCGATGCTATGCGTAGGGACCAGGCCTTTAAGAAAGATATACAGCTTAATCTGTAACGGATTTGTATACTACGCCGCCCCTAAACCACCTATATTACGCCACCCATACTAGAGATCTAGGAAATCAGTAGTAACCTAGCTAAGTCCCCCACGGAGAACTTAGGCCCTACGCAGCTATAAAGGAAGGCTAGGAATACCAGACGCTATACTAAACTAATAAACTGGAAGGACAACTTACGGAAAATAGAATGTGAGCTAAGAAAGACTATAAACCCTATACCGCAAAATACGGCCTAATAAAAGTCTATAAAGAAACCTATGGACCTTCCCCTAGTTAATATCTGCTATATTGGCGCTGTAGGATTCTACCGGAACTTAGTCCAACCTAATACCATTACCTTTACTACTAGCTTATATAAAATTGATCGAATAATTAAGGAAAAGAAAAGCGAGCTTAGCGGACAGGAAAGTGAGCTTATAGATAAGGAGCTGGTAGAACAAAAACTGCCCCATTAATACTAGAAATTTAAGGACGTATTCTCTAAAGTAGCGTCCAATATACTCCTACCTTACCGACCGTACGACTACAAGATTGAGATTGAGCCAGATAAGGAAGACACCCTTAGTTATAGCCCCCTTTATTAGCAGTCTACTGCCGAATTATAGGCTATAAAGCAGTATCTTATTAATAACCTAAATAAGGGCTTTATTGAGCCTAGTTAAGCCCCTTTTAACTCGCCTATTCTCTTTGCTAAAAAGCCAAATAGAGGACTTTGTTTCTATATTAACTACTATAAACTTAATAATATAACCCGCAAGGACCGCTATCTACTGCCCTTACTTAAGGAGACTTTAGCCCGAATAAATAGAGCTAAAATTCTTACTAAGCTTAATATCCGTCAGGCTTTTTACTAAATTAGGATAAACCCTAGATTAGAAGATCTTACTATATTTCGGACCTGTTACGGAACATATAAATATAAAGTACTTCCTTTTAGACTAACTAACGGACCGGCTACGTACCAGCGGTATATAAACGATGTACTCTTTAACTACCTTAATAACTTCTATACGGCCTACCTGGATAATATTATGATTTACTCTAAGAACGAGCTGGAATATAAGGAGCACGTCTATAAAGTCCTATAACGGCTCCGCGAGGCTGGCCTCCAGGCTGATATTAAGAAGTTAGAATTTGGTGTTAAGCGTACAAAGTACCTAGGTTTTATTATTAGTATAAACAGAGTTAAGGCTAACCTAGAGAAAATAGCCGTAATTAACTAGTGGGCACCCCCACGGACTATAAAGGGGGTACAATTATTTTTAGGCTTCTGTAACTTCTACTAACGCTTTATTAAGAACTATAGTAGGATTGCCTAGCCTCTTAACCGTCTTACTAGGAAAGACCAGCCCTTCTATTTTAACGCTATATATACGCAGGCCTTTAATAAGCTTAAAAAACGGCTAGTATTAGCTCCCTTACTCGCCCACTTTAACCCGGAACGGCCCTTAATGCTAGAAACTGATGCCTTAAATGGCGTAATAGCCGGTGTTTTTTCCCAGAAGCAACTGGACGGAGAATAGTACCCTATTATATACTATTTAAAGACTATAATAGATGCCAAGCTGAACTACTATATCCATAATAAAGAAATGCTGGCTATTATCTCTAGCTTTTAGTACTGGCATATATAGCTAGAGGGGACCCCTAAGCCTATTAAGGTAGTTTTAGATTATAAGGCCCTAGAATACTTTATAACAACCAAGGCCCTTACGGCCCAGTAAACACGCTAGGCGGATATCCTATCTTAGTTTAACTTCTTGATTATATATAGACCAGGCGCTATAAACCGTGCGGATACTCTTATAAGGCGTAAATAAGACCTAGGTGACTAGACGGCTGCGAAGATCTTATTATAGACTTAGATACTACTATGACTAGAGCACCTTAACCCCTAGATATAGGCAGAACTAAGTATAGACTCCCTAGGCGCCGAGATATATCTTATTAACCCTTTAGGACTTAACTTAATTAATAAATTGCTACAGATAAACCGTACGGCCCCTTCTCTACAGGAGTACTGTGAAAAGGCAAAGAATGTTACCAGCCCATGGTCCCTCGAAAATGGATTACTTAAGCATTAGAAACGGCTAGTAGTAGCAAAGGAATAGAACTTATAGACTTAACTTATTACTAAAGCATATGTCTAGGTCTCTACAGCTTACCCCAGAAAAAATAAGACCTATAGGATTATTGGCGACCGCTATTACTGGCCCGGAATGGTTACGGATATTAACCGCTATATACGGAACTGTAATAACTGCCGTAGGTTTATAATTCCGCGAGATAAGACCCTAGGGCTATTAAAACCACTCCTAATACTAGAACGCCCCTGGCAGTATATCTCTATAGACTTCTATAAGCTACCTACGGACCGCGATGGATATAATATGGTTATAATTCTAGTTAACTGCTTTGGTAAGCGCCCATTCTCAATCCCCTATCACAAGGATATTAATGCTAAAGAGGTGGCCCAACTATATATCCATTATGTCTACCAAATTTACGGACTACCAGATACTATTATATCTAATTAAGGGCCGTAGTTTATATCGGCCTTCTAAAATAAGTTTACCCAGATCCTAGGTATTAGGTTAAAGCTTTCTACAGCATACCACCCCTAGATAGATGTTAGACGGAGATTATAAATTAATACTTGGACCAGAGACTCCGGCCCTTTATTAACTACTTCTAGGATAACTGGGGTAAACTGCTACCCTTAATAGACTACACCCAGGCGACCCTACCCTATAACTCTACGGGATTTGCACCTATTCAGCTAGAAATGGGATATTTACCCTATACTAGCTTTAACTGGAATAGACTAAAAGGCCCACAGACCGTACGCGAAAAACTGTCTTATAAGGAAGCCTAGCAATACGCCAAACGCCTAGAAGAAGCCTGGGCGGTAGCCTATACAAATCTAGAAAAGGCCCAGAGATTGATGGAACAGTAGGCAAATAAGTACAGGCGCGAGCCCGACTTTACTATAGGCGATAAGGTCTAGGTTATAATAAAGAACTAGAAGACGGAACGGCCTAGCTATAAGCTGGACTATAAAATGGTAGGACTATATAAGATCCTTAATAAAGAAGGCAACTCGTATAAGGTTAAGCTCCTAGACTTAATTAAAGTCCACCCTGTTTTCTTACCAGATAAGCTATGGAAAGCTGCAAATAACCTACTACCTGGATAAAAGAATAAGCCTCCACTGCCGATTTAAGTTAATAGCGACGACGAATAGGAAGTTAATGAAATACTAGCCTATAAACTAGTATAAGGAACGCTAAAATACCGTATCTAATAGAAAGGTTATGATCTAGACCTAACCTAGTACCCCACCTAGAACTTTATAGGTTGCCCCTAAAAGCTTAAAGAATTCTATAACTAATACCCTAACGAGCCAGGACCCCCGAAGTATCTAGATAAGTGGATGGAGTGCTAGTATAGCGAAGATAATAAGCTACCTATTAAGCATAAAGATAAGAATACCCTACGGATATGATACGGACATACAAAGCCTAAGGGCAGGCTTTTTTGGAGGGGGGGGTAATGTTACGGCGCTGGTGGAAAACGGTGGATTATGGCGGATAATCGCAGATAGTTCCTTACTGTTTTAGATAGTCGTAGTCCACGTGACCAGACGATTGTATAAAACCTTAAGTAGCGCTACCCTTCCTTTCCTTTCCTTTCTCTAGCTTTGGATCCTCGTTTATAGACTACTAATTGTACAGGCTTGCGCGTCCCTTTTGCCGTGCTCGTGCCTCGATTGACTAAGTCGCTAATACCGATGTAGGCGTAACTGGTGCCGTTGTAGGCTAGATAGGAATTGCTTTAATTATATCCGAGATATCGTCTTAAAGTCCTTGTAGTGTGACGGCTTGTATAAATGCCCCTAAACTAAAGCTTGTGGATTGCTATCTAATGAAGATACTAAGCTAAGGAGAAGAAAAGAAGGGGGTCGCAAGGACCATAGTAAATATATATAAAGGGGCAGCCGCTAAGGCGCTAGCGGTAAGCGAGCCAATCGTAGGTTAGCAGAATATGGCAGTAGTATAGTAGAATTTAGCAGGTAACGCGCTCTAGCACTATTATATTACCCCCCCCTCCTAAAAAAGCCTGCCCTTAGGCGTTGTTTAAGCTCTCTATTATTGTCTAAATTGTTATAATTATCTAACCCTTCTTTCTAGCATTTAATCCAGTTGTCTAATTTACATAGTAGTCTAGGGAGGTTAGGGTAGGCTAGGTGAAAGTCCCGTAGCTTATAGGGGGAGTACTTAAAATTAGATACGGGGTACTACTCTAGGTTATTATTATGGCCTACCTAGCTTGCACGGTATTTTAAGACATTATAGACCTTTTTTACTGCTAGGATTTCTTTAACTTCCTATTCTTCGTCCTTAGCAATCTGGATTAGCGGTGGGGGGTCATTATACTATCCAGGTAGTAGATTATCTACAGCCTTTTATAGCCGGTCCAGAGAGAAGATGGGGTAGATCCTTATTAACTCTAGTAGCTTAACCTTAAAAGAGTATTCTACCTTTTAAAGAGTCTTATATGGGCCAGCCATTTGGTGGTCTAACTTATAGCTTGGCCTTTAGGTTTTCTAGTTCTTTGTTAATACCTATACCTTATCTCCTACTTGGAAGTCTTCCTCGCAATAATATTAGTTTATATTAGACTTCTTTTTTTCTTACGCCTTTCTTATAATTATTTAAGCAGTCTTCTAGGCTCTATACATTCTCTTGGCAAATGCCTAGGCCTCTTTATAGCTAAGGCGTTTGCGGGCCGTAGTGGGTTCCGTAGGCCTATCCCAATTAAAGGACATTTGTGGTACATACCCGTAGAGCAGTTCAAATGGGGACATCCCTATACTATTATAGGGGAGTGTAAGCTGCGCGTAGTCTATTATAGGCAGTAATTCCAACTAGTTGTCCTAATAGTAGTCTACAAAGGGCCGTAGTTGCTGGTTAAGGTACTAGTTTATAATCTTAGTTTAGCTGTTAGTCTAAGGGTAGAATATAGTAAAGAGCTTAATCTTAATCCCAAGGATACGGTAGAGTTTATTTTAGAAATCTAATATAAACTAGGGGCCACAGTTAGAGATAATTAATTTAGGGGCGCCATAAAATTAATAGATATTATTAATATAGAGGCGGGCTATATCCTTCGCAGTTATAGTCTTAAAACAAGGGAGGGAGATGGATTGCTTACATAGTTGGTTAACCACTATAAAGGCTACATCGTGGCCGTAGGCGTCCTTCGGAAATGACTTAAAGTCCATAATAATATATTACTAAGGGCGTTCTAGAACTGGCAGCGGTTATAGCCACCCAGGAGTTTAATCCCTAGGGGCATTTACGCGTCTATAGGCGTGGCAGTTTCTAACAAATCAATCCACATTAAATAGAAGTCCTTGCTAGTAGTAACAGGGCGCTAGTAATTAGTAGGTCTTATTATAACCAGGGTATACTATAGAGACTTAACAGTAGGCTTTGCAGATTAACTCTATCTATAGGTTATTAACATTTGGAACTATAAGCTGTTTTTAGTATAGAAGTAGTTCTTCTTCTATTTCCAAATTAGGGTCCTCCCCCGCGGCTTAGTCGTGGAGGGCCTTTAGGGAGTTAGCCGTGCGGTTTATAGTTAGGATATAGTTAACTAGCCCTATTAGTTTGTCTAAGACTGCTCCCTCTAAGGGTACTAGCTTATTCCGTTTAGAGTCTAGTTCTTTAAGAATTTATAGGTTAAGCTGTTTAGGATAGAGAAGGGCACACGTCTAGTATTAGGTCTTTAGCTTATCCTAGGGTCCTACATCTTGTTCCCTTCAGGTTAGTGTATCAGCTTTAGTGTTTTGCTTACCAGAATAATATATAATTATAAAGAAGAATTTAGAGAGTATTTTAGCCCAGTAGGCTTATCATCCGGTAAGCTACTTTGTAGTTATAAAGTACTCTAGGGCTTTATAATCTGTATATATCTTAATCCGGGAGTTCGTGCCTTTAAGCTCTACGCGCTATTAGGACAATAATTAAATAATAGCTAGTATTTCTTTATTATATACCTCATAGTTATACTTAGCTGGGTCCATTGTTTTCAAGAAGAAGGTAATAGGGTACTATTTACTGTCTAGATATAACTATAATAGGATTCCTACTATAACTCTATTAGAAGCGTCCGTCTCTAACATTAATTTAAGGTCCAGGTTATAGTAATAAAGAATTAGAGAAGAGATAAGCTAATCTTTTAACTCTCCAAAGGCTTCTATATAGTCGTTATTAAAGATAAAAGGCGTGTCTTTCCGGGTAAGTTGTATAAGAGGCGTTGCTACTACTCCATAGTTACGGATAAATCGGTAGTAGAAATTACAAAAACCTAAAAAGGACTGGATACCCTTTATAGTATAAGGGGGCTACTAGTTGCGGATTACGTTAACCTTTTTAGGGTCGACTTTAATCCTATCTATACTTACTATAAACCTGAGGTACTTTATGCGTTTTACCCTAAATTTATATTTCTTAATATTAACTTATAAGCCCACGTTCTATAATCTCTCTAGGACCTTCTTAATATAAACTTAGTACTTAAGTTTGTCGTCTAAGTATATAAGGATGTTGTCTAGGTATGCCGTACAGAATTCATTAAGGTAATTAAAAAGAACGTCATTTATATACCTTTGGTACGTAGCTAGTCCGTTTATTAGTCCAAAAGGAAGAACTTTATATTTATAGGACCTGTAACGGGTACGGAACGTTATTAAATCTTTAGATATAGGGTCTATTCTAATTTAGTAGAAAGCTTAGCGGATATCAAGTTTAGTAAAGATCTTTGCCCAGCTTAGACATGCAAGGGTTTCGTTAATTAAAGGAATAAAATACCAATCCTTTTAAGTAATAGCATTTAGCTTCTAATAGTTAATATAAAAACAAAGGCCTCTACTAGGCTTTTTTATAAATAGAATAGGGGAAGCAAAAGGGGCTTAACTTAGCTTAATAAACCCTTTATTAAGGTTATTAATTAAGTACTACTTTGTTGCTTTTAGCTTATCCATTAATTATTAGTAGAGGGGGCTATAGCCTAGCAAGTTATTGGCTTTTAATTAAATCTTATAATTATATATCTGGTAAGGGGGTAACTTATCTAAAGCCACCCTTAAAAATGCGTCCTTATACTTAGCATAGATAGTAAAAAGGAGACGTTTAACTAGTTCCTTATCAGTTTCCTTAATTAGCTTTTCTTCCCTCTTATTAATAATCCGGTTAATCTTATATAGGCTTATTATAAAGACCTCATTGTCCTTCTGGTATATATTAAAGTGGAATACTATAGCGCTAATTACGGCAATATCTACTATAGGGGGGTTACATAACACTAGGGGTATATATAACCTTAGGGCCCTCTAGGGTATTAACGTTATTATTACTCCTTTTAACTCCTATCGTATCTTTTAAAGGTCATCCCTTATATCTTATTGGTACGTTCTTTTCTACACCAGTTAGATCTGCGTAATTTGGACGTTGTCTATGCCACTATCTGTCCCGCTTCCGTAGGTAAAGTCCTCCTCAAATATAGCGCTTCGGGAGAGTATCTTTATTAGTACAGAGTTCTTTCTAGCTTTACGGCAGGCGTCTTCTTAGGTAAAGACTAGGTTACAGGCCCAGACATCCTACTAGTATATAGGGTTAGACTTCGCGGCTAGTGTCTTGCAGTTAGTTCAGATTTCTCTAATAAAGGAGGGTAATTTCGGCCTATCCTCTGGCCAGACAAACTGTCTTTATTGTACGTTTAGCCAAATATTAAAGTAAGATATCTATTTTTAGCTAAGGATTATATTATAGAACCCTAGGTCTAAGATACAGAAGGGGATACCATATTAACGTTATCTATTAAGGGAGACATATAACTTCAGGATATAGGTAACCGGCTTACCAGCTTAGCCATTATAGCCTTTTACCTAGACAGGCTTCTCTAGTAGGGTGGCTTTTATATTTAGAAACTTGGCAACATTAATCACACAGGCAGTATTTATAAAGGCAAAGCTATTTGCTCTAGTGTTAATAAGGGCAGTTAAGTTAACTCCATATCTATTTTAAGATACTATACATGGAACCATAAAGTGTTTTCCACCTATTAACTAACTTAGATTAATCTCTTTAAGATTAATAGGATACCCTAGGGGGGAGTCTTTCCCTAGGGTTCTTCTTTTCCTAACTTATTAGACGTTTCTTCTTTCTCTATTTCCTTAATATCCTTTAGTTCTAGGCAAGATAAGATAAAATAACCCTCCTTATTACAGTTATAGCAAGTGGCTATAGCAGGGTTAATTAGGGTATTACGATAAGTACTAGTTAAGGTTATAGTATATAGCTAGTTAGGCAAGGCTCGCCAGTACATAGTTATAACTACTTTTAGTATAGTAGTAGTTATAGCTAGTCTTCCTACTCCAGCTCCTATAGGGGTGGTAGGTAAGCTTTAATTGCTATAGGGTTACTTCTACTAATCTAGGCGGGCGTTAATCCGCTTTAGCTCTAAGTCCAATAATAGGCAATAAGCTGTAAGTCTTTTATAGGTTAGTAGGTTGTCTAAAGTTATAGCAATCTTCTCTTATAGCCTAATTATTAGTTTATTGTAAAGGTCTAATTAGTAGTTTTTAAGAGGGACCTAGCCTTCTCCTACAAGGTATAAGAATTAAGTTTAGAATTCGGCAAAGGGTTAGTTTAGCTTTATTATTAGGCAGTTATAGTCGTACTAAGCGTCCCATACTTTGTTTAGGTTAACATAGATAGCCACTAGGTACTATAGCATCTCATTAATAGATACAAATTGGATAGGAAAGTCATCTTCAAACTTAGCTTAAAGGTAACGTTGGGCGTCCCCTATAGTTCGGCCAAAAAGGTAGAGCATTTTAGCCTCTTTGGAGGGGAAATAGTTATAGTTAATTTAGAGTTTTCCTCATACTTAGATCCTCCAGTTCTTAAAGGTAGGATCTATCCTATCGGACAGTAGTTAAGGGTTAGAAAGCTTAACGGATTTTAATTACTTTATTATTATATTTATACTTCCTAGTGTATCGCATTTGGTTGAGCGAATGGGTTAACTAAGGCTTTATAAAGGGGAGGCTGGGCTGCTTTATAAGGCAGTAAGGCTTTCCAGGATCTCCTTTAGAGTCTCTTATATACTTTAGGCTTAAAGACAATCGACCTTCTAATTAGCTGTAAGGGCGCGAATCTGTTCGCGTATATCTATAATATTATTATTATCTTTAATTTCTGATCCTAATTGGATCTCGTGTTCCTCTTAAGTAGAGGTAGGTCTTTTAGATAAGCTCGCTTTAGGTGCCATTATTAGCCTCCTAAGGTTTGTTGGTCTCGTGCGCTTTAGTTTTAATTCTGGGGGTATAGGTCCAGTCCTACCTAGTTTATAAAGTGGGATATTATTAAGGCCTTCCCAAGTAGTATAAAGTTGTTCTGGTATCTAAGTATAGCGCGTTAACGTGTTATTGCAGACAAAGTTTCTTTTAATATATAGGGATATTATTAAGGCCTTCCCAGGTAGTGTATGGAGAGCTTAGTATAATATAACGGCTTATATAAATGCCCCTAAACCAAAGCTTGTAGATTGCTATCTAATAAAGATACTAAGCTAAGGAGAAGAAAAGAAGGGGGTCGCAAGGACCATAGTAAACATATATAAAGGGGCAGCCGCTAAGGCGCTAGCGGTAAGCGAGCCAATCGTAGGTTGGCAGAATATGGCAGCAGCATGGCAGAATTTGGCAGGTAACGCGCTCTAGCACCGTTATATATAGTATAGTGTTTAATCTACACTTAAGGTAGTCGTTTAATCTATACTTAAGGTAGTTATTTAATCTATAATTAAGGTAGATCTTTTTAATTTGTAGTTAAGGTAGTCATTTTAAGCTGTAGTTAAAGTAGATGTTTAAGGTAGGTAGTTAAGGTGGAACTTAAGGTGGTCGTTTTAAGCTATAGTTGAGATAGATATTTTAATCTGTACTTAGGGTAGTCATTTAATCTATAACTAAGGTAGATCCGTTTGTATACTTTACTAATAAGCAAACTTTATATTTAATTTTGCGCGGTGCTTAGCAGTACTATAGGTTAGTATTATTAAAAGCAGGGGTTGTTTTAGAATTAAAATTAACCATGCATTTAAACCATAGCTTAGATAAGATCATTTTATCTATTTTCTTTTAAATATCTAGTTTTGGTTTTTATCCTTAAGGGCGCTTCTGCTCAGCAGTGTAGTAGTATTTGCTATATTAATGTACAAGGCTGTATATACATTCAGGGTGGTTTTGGATAAACCTTATCGCAATAAGTCTTGGCATACCCTAAATAAATTTTCAGTCGCCTTCTTCTTCCTTATTATTGTATAAATATGGCTTTAGAAGTGGAATCAGAAGCTCTTGACTCTATTAACACCTCTGAATTAAAAAATACAAGAGGTCGCTTAGCTCCTTTAACATGGGAGCATACCCGTCCACCAGGCAGTAATGAGCCCGTACGAAATAAAAACGCCTGTCTTTTATTCTATTGTAAATACTGCATAGAGTTATATGCTGCACAGTTAACCTCTAACTTCCGAAACCACTTGGCGTTAAAGCATAGCATTACGGTTAAGCCTGAAACTAGTTATACGAAAGAAGCAATATGGGATTAATTAAAAGATCTTTACCTTAAAGCGTCATCTTAAAATGAGACAGAAGAGCTAGATTTAGAAGTACTTTAAGTGGTTCTAAATAAGGAAGTTATTAATAAGGCCCTTATTACATTAATCGTTATACAAAACCTACCATTTCGGATGGTCGAGTGGCCGGAGTTCCACGTTCTTCTACAGTTAATTAATCCCAAAGTAGACGGCTATATAACTACTGCCCATTTAGCAGTTAGTAAAAAGATCTATAACTTATAGCTATTATAAAAGGACATTGTACAAAAGAGGCTATAGTCTGCACTAATAAGTATTTATTTCTCCGTTAATATCTAGACCTCTCCAAATAATTACCTTCTCCTTGTAATTTGTGGCCATTTTATTAATAGCTAGGAAAAGCTTATAAACGCTCTCCTCGGCCTTTATATGGTAGCCTCTTATAACAGGGACAAGCAATGGAATACTCTCCTTTTAGTGCTTAAAGACTATGGGATTACACAAAAGCTTGGTGCCGTTATATCCAATAACTATACTATAAATGATAAGCTCTGTTGTATAATAAGCGACTGGCTTCTCTAGGAAGAGGGAATTAAATGGAATCCCGCCTACCAACAGATCCGCTGTTAGGGTTATATTCTAAACCTTGCCGTATAGGCTTTCCTCTTTAAAAACTTAATTAGTCTTAATAATATTAAGTTATATAAAGAAAAAGGAAAAGATTTAGATCTAAATAAGGAGAGAGAGAAGGGCGATACATTTTGGAAACTTGGCGCACTTGGAAAGCTTTATAACATTACCGTATATACCTGTAGCTTAGCTAGTTGTATAAGGGAGTTTAAAAGTCTTATAGGGAGAAGAATTCCGCTTAATAATCATACGAGATGGAATAGCTAGTATTTTATGCTCAGCGTAGCAATCCAGAAAGAGTCTGCTGTTAATACGTATACTAAGCGTAACCTTAATACACTTAAAAAGGACTATCTTAGTCCAAAGGACTGGTAGGCGCTTTATATAATAAAAAGTTTTCTTTAGATATTTCACCTGGTAACCCTAAAATGCCAGGGACACAAAGCAACGCTTAAGAATATACTCTTTACAATGGACGTTATAATTAAGCACCTTAATAAATCCTAGGTTAGTTTATTTCCTCTCTCTATTTTCTAATCTAGCTAATATTATATAATTAGAGAAAATATATATCTAATAAGGAGTTCTCTAAACGCATTAAAAATGCTTGAAATACCTTTAATAGGTATTACTATAAAACAGATAACTCGCCCCTTTACGCTACTGCGCTTATTCTTTATTCAGCCCGTTATATAAGATATATTAAGCAGGTTTGGAAGAAGGAGTGGCATAAGCCTGCACTTAACAGCGTCAAAGAGCTTTGGGAAAAATATTGGAATAGGAGTTCTACGCCTAGAAGTATGTCGTTATATAAAAAGCTAGCTCCAGCTTAAGACCTTAATAAGTTTAATAAGATTGCCAAGGATCTTAATAGTATAATGTTTCAACTAAAAAGTTAGGATGAGTATAAGGACTTTATCTCTAAGACGCCGTATAAGATTTTAATAACTGTGCTTTAATAGTGGTCTCAAGAACAGCAACGAAAGCGCTGGCCACGGCTCTTGCTTATAGCAATTAAAATTCTCTTAATTCCAGTAATGAGCGATGATCTAGAAAGAGTCTTTTTAGAAGGACGTTGTACGGTATTATGGGAGAGAATGCAGATAGATCCTAAAACTCTTAAGAAAACAGAATGTTTAAAAAATTGGCGGGCCGTAATAAATATATAAGTATTATATCTCTCTTCGCATGCTTTTTTATAGACATATTAGTAGCTAGGCAGCCGCCTTTTGCAGTACTATAGGTATTAGTAAAGGCCGCCATAACTCTTAAGGGTATAAGAATACCATAGACAGCTCCGCTGTATTGTCGCTAATTATATATTAAATAATGTGGTATTATTTCTAGGCGTAAAGAGTATGTGTTATAGTACTAATAGTTAATTGCCGGTATTTAATCTATGTAAGTGGCTTGGCTTTATAGCTACTAAGAGTATACCTCTTATTTTCTCGCTAGAACTAGTTATGCTGAAGTACAAGTATAACTAGCCTAACACCGAGTTTAAGGACTTAAAAGAGTCCAAGGCAGCCAAAATGGACACTAAAGCGTAAGTATAACTAGCTTAACACTAAGTTTAAAAACTTAAAAGAGTTTAAGGCAGCCGAACTGGATGCTAAAGCATAAGTATAACTAGCTTAACACCAAGTTCAAGGACTTAAAAGAGTCCAAGGCAGCCAGAATGGATGCTAAAGCGCAAGTATAACCAGCTTAATACCGATTTTAAGGACTTAAAAGAGTCTAAGGCAGCTAAACTATACGCTAAAGCGTAAGTATAACCAGCTTGACACTAAGCTTAACACTAAGTTTAAGGACTTAAAGAGTCCAAAGCAGCGGAACTGGACACTATAAACTAAAGACTTAATAGTACCTAAAAAACCTTTATCCGTCTAAATAACAATATATAGTATTCTTAGGCAATAGCTATAGGACCACAGCTACGGCGAAGATATTATTTACTACCAATATTATAAAGCCCGATGATATTAGCTATCCAGACCTATAGATTTTATTATTTCTATATAAGCCTTAGCCAAAAAAAGGGAAGATTAAGGGTAGTGCTAGTTAAGTTAAGATAACTAAATGGATTAGCACTTAGAACTATAATATCCGGTTTTAGGTATATAGAGTTCTAACTAATATCTAACTTAAGCTGCCACCTGGAAGTCTTATATTCGTTATTAGGGTAACGCCAGAGGGCCAGGCTAGATAACGGGTATCAGCAATAATATAGATAATTTAAAGCCTATAAAGTAACTAAATAGAAAGCCTGTGTCTCGCAGGCTAACTACTTATCTTTAACAGCTTTTAAAAGTTCATTTCTAGAATTCCTTTTAACATCTCCAGTTTCCTATTAAATAGACATGTTAAGGATATATTAATTTGCAATAAATACCCGCGGAGATTACTGCGGAGATTAAACACCACGCTATAAACTAGCGCCACCTATATTTAAGCCAATAATACTATTAGACTTCTGCTGCGGAGCTTAAAGGCTATACCGCATACTAATACTTAAGTTATTCTAAGATATAAACTAAGGTAGTAGAGAATTGTAAAGATGGCGCAAAGCTATATTAAGAAGCTATTAAGAATAACAAAGGCGCTATAAGGAGTTATTAGGATGCCAAAGGTTAAGTTAAGGGTACTATAGATATATACCAGATGATTTTTAAGCGGGCAGCCGTATATCTAGAGTATGCAAATATTAAATATCTAGCTGTTAAGATAATTATAATAGAGTGGCATGCGTAGTCTAGAACCAGTTCGCCTATAAGTTTTAGATTAATATAAGCTAAGATATTTAAGACTTAGTTATATCCATTTACGAGCTAGATACTAATAATAGCTATAAGGGCGGTAATACTTTAGTTTATAACGGTTAATTAAGGCCAGCGCTTTTTATAGTTAATGCACTAACAGGTCCCTATTAACCTACTAATAGTAAAGGCGTCTATAATAAGCTTTTAGATATAGCAATATGTCTACTAAATTACGACGTAGCCTATAAGTGTCAGATAATCTATATCTTAACAATAAAATACCATCTTAATTCCTCCTTTACCTATCAGTTAAATGACTCCACTAATATTGAGTTTATTAACTATAATTATCCTTAATAAGCTAGAAGACTAGGAGTAATAGCTATAGCAACTCCAAGCTCTTATAGATTAGCAAATTTGGGCCTACATTAACCCAGACAATATAGCACCTTAACGAGGTCTACTATAAAAACTAGCCTATCCAGAAGTTATAGATTTTAATAAGAATATAACCTTATATATATAGCTCTTAAAAAATCGATAGAAAGTGTATAAGAATAGCAGATAATACTATAACTAAGATATAAAGTATTTCCTAAAACAAGAAGAGCACCTTTAATAGATCTGCACCTAAATTACGTCTACAGTATTAATTTAGAAGAAGCTACTGCTTAACCCTTTTTTTACCATTAAAGAATGGCTGTCTCAGTTAAAAGAAAACACAGAACCTACCTTATTGTTTATTAGGAAGAAGGTATAACACCAATACATAGAAGCCCTTAAGGGGTTTAAACACTTATCAAAATTAAATTAGTAGTTAGATTAATGGGAATATATAATTATACTAGGAGAGAAGTATAAGATTCCTTAAATGTCCAATAGAATCTAGCTTTAAGAATTAGCAGAAGTTATTTAGCCTTATAGCAATGCCTACTGTATAAAGTATACTACTAAGTTAAATAACCCTTAGAAGTTAAGATCTTCTAAATACCGTAGAGTAGTAAAGGAGCTATAAGAAGGACTTAGAACACCCTTAAAGAAAGCCAATGCTACTATAAGAGGGAGTACCTTTAATACAGACTTTACAGAGCAAGCTATTAAGGATTACTCTACTACTAAAGGTTTATAAAAAGGAAAGGCCTTAGCACGCACTAGCCGCTTAAAGAAAGCTAGGTCACTAGTTAAGGAGATGTCCCAAAAGAGGCTAATACCTAAGTGCTTAGCGTGTAAAAGACAAGGACATTTACTTTAGGACTATTGGTGTTTATTTAAAGATAAAAGACTTATAGGAGTTATAATTAGAGATAATCGCATTAATAGGGCACTAAAGAAGGTAGAAAAGAATAAGGATCTTACTAACTAGGTTATAAAGATCAGACTTAAAGAATAAGAAGACAAGGCTTAATAATAATAAGGTAAGAGTAAGGAAGTTAAGGTTAAGGGAAAAGCTAATATAATATTCCTAGAATTATATTATACCGATTAACTCTATCTACTAAAGCTATTAACTATTCTTAACCTAGGAATCACTTTCCATATCTTTAATAACCTCTTTTATTTCTATAACTTTAAAAAAGCTTTAAGATATAAATATATCATTGCCGGCAGCTTAGAAGTGCCTATATTAGGCTATAGCAATATTACTGTCTAAGTTATAAAACTAAACAATAGTAAGGGAATCCTACGTCTTAAGGACATTGCCTTTTATATAGACTTTAATACAAATCTAGTGTTGTTCCGTCTACCTTAGAAATAAGGGTACTATTAGGATAATAAAGGAAATGATAATCTTCTAGTTTAGAAGGATAATACAATCCTATATTAAATAGAAGAACATTATAGATAATAGATTATTAAATATATCTAACCAGGAAGTCTATTAGCGTTTAATATAAGCTAATTGCTACACCGCCAATAGAAGCGCAGAGCATTATTAAAAGACATTTATCTAAATATAAAAGGTAATCCAGAACTATAGTATTTGCGTCTAGGTTATCTAGGACCTATAAACCTTTATTATTTAGGTATTAACGCCCTAGGAGTTAAGCTTTAAGGCCCTAAGATAACGGAATGTTAAGACTATAGTCTCACTAAAATTAAGCGTTAGGTCTTATAAAGGTTCTTAAAACAGAAAATTAATAAACCCTATCTTAACCTCTATATTAACTAGACTGACCTTTAAAAAGCACATGCCAGATTTATATAAGTTATGCTTATCTATAACACCTTCTTAGAAAGATCCTTCCCATACTTTGTAATAATGTATAATAAGGAGAAGGAGACACTATAAGTGCTTAAAGATTTTATTTAGTGGATTCGTCTAAGATATAACCTTAAAGTTAATACTATTAAATTAGACGACGAGCTAGGGAGAAGGAGAATCCTTAAATAGCTATAGACCTAAGGGATTATATTTAAGCCTTTAGTGCTATATACCTAAGCTTAAAATAGTACCGCCAAATGCTTAAGGGGTATAATTATTAAGAGAGCATAAGTAATAAGAATTGCTGTTAATTTATTATATAATCTATAAAACAAGATAATTAACTATATAGTTTACCTTTAAGATTAAACGCTACGGGAAAGCAATAGATGGAAATTGCTATATAAGAGGTTTTATACCTTCCTAGCTAATAGGAAATTAAGAAAACCACAATTAGCGCACCTAAAAGCCTATGGCTGTAAGGCATACGCAATAATATTAGACGCCCAGCTAAAGAAGAAAAGGCTAAATAAACTAGATCCGCGAGCCCATATTAGCTACCTTATTAGCTATAACTCTACCAATATCTATAGGATCTGGATCCCATATAAACGTATTATTATCTCTACTAGGGACATTATCTTTAGTAAAAAGATGTTCTTTAATGGCAAGTAAACGGATATCTTAAAGGACCTATACACTAAATTAGACACGCTAATTAAGAAGATTTAACTCCCTAATATCCTAACTAAGAATAAGGTTCTTCTAAAAGATAATAAAAAAGTATTTAAACCGTTAATTTAAGAGGAAAACAATAATATTAAGGATAAGCCAGTTTGAACATTTAATAAGTTAACAGATCTTAAGCTTATAAGAGCTCTTAAAGATGCGTATTATACGCCACCTCTAACAAAAAAAGATAAAGAATCTCCATGTGCCTTTTACATTAATTATCCTATAATTTCAGTTTAAGATACTAATTAAGACGTCGCTTATTAAGTAGGAGATGCGTTTAATACTTAGGGGGTGTTTAATAACTTGGTTGAAGACTTATTTAAGGAAGCCTGCAATTATAGGTTTAAAGACTTTGTTACTAAAAGGATTACTTTAGCCTATTATGGCGCCTTCTTAGTAGGACGGAAGTTTAACCTTAATAGTTAACTTAACAACAGCAAGCTAAAATTAGGTAAAATACGTAATGTTAGAATATATAGGAAGAACTTACCTCCTCTACCTTAGTTAATTAATAACCTTAATACACATCCTCTTTAAGATTAGTTGTAAGAGGCTTAATAAGCCTACCTCCAATCCCATTATTAAATAAGGTCATTTTAAGAAATAGATAAGAAGTATATAAAGAGATAGTAGGTCCTTAGCTTAATATAAGTGTTTATCTATAAGACAGATAAGTATAGGCTCCTACAGAAATGTAAGGCACACTTAGTAGTATACGGAAATCAATAGGCCCCAGGAGACCTACCTACAAGAGCTACTATATTGGCAAGTACGACCTTCTAGACCCTAATAGCGATTACCGCAAAATTTAACCTAGAGACGACACAGATAGATATAGTTAACGTATTTGTCCATTGCAATCTTAATAAGGTTATCTATATAAAGCTACTACTAGGGTTTAATAAAGGAAAGATAGACAAAGTACTACGCTTAAGAAAAGCCCTTTACGGACTACAATAATCACCTCTACTATAGCAAAAAAATCTCACGAGCTTATTAAACAAATTAGGGTTTAAAGAGATTCCTTAGAAGCTGTACATTATACTAAAAGGAGAAATAGTCTTCTTCTTCTATATTAACAATATTGTCTTCTACTACTAAAAGACAGATAAAAAGAAAGCTTAAGAAGTAATTAAAGAACTGAGTAAGGAATACTAGATAAGTACCCTTAGCAAGCTAAAATGGTTCCTAGAAATCTATATATTATATAATTATAGCTAAAGGCTTCTATAGCTATCCTAGGAAGCCTATATTAAAAAAATAGCTAACTAGTATAAGATAGATCTTAAAGGGCGTCTTTTAAACACTCCTATAGCAGAATTAGAACCCCTCCCTACTAATTACCAATTAATCCATTTAATATATCTATCTCCTAATATAGACCTATTAGTCCGTCCTATATCTCTACTAGCTTCTACAATACTATATTAGAGAAAAATATGTTTAGTACTTTATGCAACCACTACAATGCGTCCGGATATTGCTTTTGTAGTATTATAGCTAGTAAGGTTTAATTAGAACCTAAGTTAAAAGCATTATTAAACGGTAGATAGAGTAATCCAGTACTTATATAGCACGAGGAGCAAAGCAATCTACTATAGAGGAGATAAGGAAGGAATAAATAGTAGAGGGGAGATAAAGGAATACGCAATAAAGGACAAGATAATAGAAGAGACAGTAAAAGTAAAGTGCAGTTATTTATCTATGCTAGTAATGCATTATTTATAGATAACTCCATTAATAGAAAGAGCTTATAAGGATATATTATATAGCTATTTAGGGGACTAATTGCCTAGAGAGCAAATAAGCAGGGTATGGTTATAATGTTAAGCACAAAAGCCAAGTTATTAGCCCTATTACAGATAGTAAAGGAAGCTATCTTTATTAGTAGGCTGTTTAAAGTAATAATATTAAGGCCAAACGAGCCCTTAATTATTAACTATAATAATACTTAGACACTCTAACTAATTATAGAAGATATGGTAAAGCTAATTATAAAGCTTTAATACATTAACATTTATTAATAATAGCTACATTAGGAATACGTAAGGAGATAAATACTATTTTAATAGGCAGTAATAAAGGAGATAATTACTAATAGACTTATAAAGGCCCTACCTAAGTAGAGGTTTTAAAGCTTTATTAATATAATTAGAATGGTGGATATTAAGGAACGGCTAGCTAAGGAGAAGTAACTAAAGGACCTAAGGGATAATATTAGAGCAAGATAGAAGGATTTAGATAAGATTATGGTTTAATTAACTCACTAATAGACATAAGAAGGTGGTTAGCTTTGACCTTAAAGAGCTTAAAGCTAAGGGGTTATATTAGATAATCTGTATTCTTTAAGGCGTAGGTTATATATATAAGTTACATATAGGGGTTATATATACTATAAATCTCTCGATTTTAGCTTAGAGCCTAAGGGCCCCAGGTCTAAGGTTAATTAACCAATTTTATGTAAGGGCGCGAAGAGGCTTTAGGAAAGATTTAAAGAAATAATATAAATTCTATCTAAATCTAAGGGTATATAGCTCTTATAAAGAATAAGATATTATATAAAAAAAAGAAAGAAATAACAAGAGAATTATATAATTAAATAGTTAGGGGTCTTGGTGGTTAATATGTGCGTATATATATATACAGTCTTTAACGGACTTTGGTGTTACGGTGCTAGTAGAAAACAGTAGATTGTGGCGGATAATTGTAGATAGTTACAGATAGTTATCTATTAAGTATTTTACTAAGATATTCCTACTATAACTAGGCTAGTCCTATTATAGTACCCCCCCTTTAGCCAAAGGTTTAAAATAATTTAATTTAGTTAAGAATTTATAATTTTATCATAGGTTATATTTTCGCGTTAAGTAGCGGTCTTAGCAAGGCAAATCTAACTAATTAGATAATTTTAACTGGCAGTCAAAGTTCTTTAATATCTTATATATTACGTGACCACATTATAAACGTTATAATATATTTTAAGTTTCCTACTATTATATTTCGTGTATTTATATTAGGCAGCAATTGTTTACCTTTATATTATATTTATCTAGCTAGAGTAGGCTGTAATAGATAGTCCTTACAGAATTCTTTTACTAAGGAAGGCGTGTTAGTGTTACGGTACTAGTATATTGCCATTAGGTTGCTGTAGATTGCTATTACATAATAGCAAAGTGCCGTTACGTAACTGGAGAATTATATATAACTTTAAGCGGTGCTTCTATCCTTCCCCTTTCCTTTCTCTAGCTTTAGATCCTTATTTATTATTAGGACTATAAGGATAGGACAGAACCCTAAGAACTAAAGGAATATAAATAGAACGCAAAACCTAAGAATAGGATATATAGACCAGAACGCCTAAAAAAATAAACAAACACTAGAAATTACCTAATACCCTTACTACTATGCCAAGAAATATAGTAGCTAGTAAAGCTGCTGCTGGACCTATAAATACCTCTAATAGTAAAACAGTTGCCGTCTTAACCCCCTAGAAAGAGCTTATAGCAGCTAATACTAAAATTAAACGGCTTTAAGAGCTGCTTAAAACTAGAGACACCTCTACACCTAGCAAGGAGTTATTAAACACCTAGAGACTTACTATAGTCCTTAAGGCCCTAGTATAATATATAGTATTAGCATTATTGTGGTCTATAAAGGTTATAGACCCCCTATTGCTTATATACAGAACTAACCCTATATTTAATAATTAGAAGCTTTAACTATAAGATAAGCTTAAAGTTAATATAGACCACTTCCCTACTATGTAAGCTAAAATGGCCTATGTCTTTAGCCGTACCGGTAGGGATTTATAGACGCATCTACGTCCGTAATACGCCTAGGACTTAGTAGACCCCTTCCTCTCTAGAGAAGAGATAGTTAACTATCTATCTTCTATTTATAAGGACTCCTTTAAGATATAAAACACCTACCTTAATTATAAAGCCCTTAATATAAAAACAATGGAGACCTTTTTAGCCTTTTAGACCCGCTTTCTATACCTAGCTAGCTAAGCCTAAATCCCCTATAAAGATCTACTACTAAACCTATTTAATAAGATTACCTTAGACCTATAGCAAGCTATGCTACTAGTCTTTACTACTATATAGACGCTAAAGGAACTAACAGACTAGTGCTTAGCTATTAATTAAGGCCTCTATTAAATTAAGGTACTTGCTAAATAGTATAAGGCTAGAAACTTATTAAACCAAACTATAAGCGCTATAAGAACAACCCGTAGTGCCCTAGCACAATTAACAACCCCTATATTACTAGCTATATAGCCCACCGTTAATTTAGTAGCTAGATATATAGCCAGCCCTACCACAGGTCTAGCGTATACTTGGCCTATATATAGCAACCCTTATAAATAGGCCCTTAGTAATTAAAGAGCTTACTTCTTATATAGATAGAAGGACTACTTTATTAAGGACTATTTAATAAAGACAAGAATGGATAAAGCTCTACTAATATAGAAGGATAGTATAGAGTTAGAAAAAGAGGAACCTTAGAGGAAGACTCCTCTCTAGGGTTAAAAGGGATTAATATATTATATATTAATCTAGGTTGGCTAGTTAGTAAAAAAAGCTGCTCTATCTCTTATACTTTATTTTATAATAGATATTAAGTTTTAACCTCTGCTTTAGCCAACTTAGAAGTAAATACCTTTACTTTAATTAATATAAAGTGCGCTATAAAACTAGCTAACTTTTTAAATACGCTTCTAGAAGAACTACCTAAGCTAATTTCTATTTATGGGTATAAGAGACAAGTAGAACTACCTATTATAACCATTTTATAGATCTATCTCTATATTAATAGACAAAGGTAGTATAATATCCCTTTCCTTATTATAGACCTTAGAAGCTATAATATAATCTTAAAAAGAAAATAGCTAGCCTATTTAGGCTTAAAGCTTAATATATGGAACAGACAGCTTATTTAGCCTAAAACTATACCCCCAACACCTTCCTTTATAAAAGAAATTAGTATTATAATAGAGAACCTTATTTGGCTATAGATAAACACTATTTATTAATCTAACGCTATATATAGGGACCAGGCTTTTAAAAAGGACATATAGCTTAACCTATAATAGATCTATATACTACGCCGCCCTTAAACTACCTATATTATACCACCTACACTAAAGATTAAAAAAGTTAGTAAAAAGCTAGCAGAGCTCCCTATAGGGAACTTAGGCCCTATATAGCTATAAAGAATAGTAAGGAGTATTAGATATTATACTAAACGTATAAACCGGAAGGATAACTTATAGAATATAGAATATAAGCTAAGAAAGATTATAAGCCTTATACTATAAAATATAGCCTAATAAAAGTCTATAAAGAAACTTATAAACCTTCCCCTAGTTAATATCTGCTATATTAACGCTGTAGGATTCTACCAGAACTTAGTTTAACCTAATACTATTGCCTTTACTACTAGCTTATATAAAATTAATTAAATAATTAAGGAAAAGGAAAGTAAGCTTAGTAGATAAGAAAGTGAGCTTATAGATAAGGAGCTGATGAAATAGAAACTACCCTATTAGCACTGGAAATTTAAGAATATATTCTCTAAGGCAGTATCTAATATACTCTTGCCTTACTAACTGCATAACTATAAGATTAAGATTAAGCTAGGTAAGGAAACCATACTTAGCTATAGTCCCTTTATTAGTAGTCTACTACTAAGTTATAGGCTATAAAGCAGTACCTTATTAATAACCTAAATAAGGGCTTTATTAAGCCTAGTTAAGACCCTTTTAACTTACCTATTCTCTTTACCAAAAAGCTAAATAAAAGACTTTATTTTTATATAGACTATTATAAACTTAATAATATAACCCATAAGGACCGCTACTTACTACCCCTACTTAATAAGATTTTAACCCAAATAAGTAAATCTAAGATCTTTACTAAGCTTAATATCCATTAGGCCTTTTACTAGATTAGGATAGACCCTAAGTTAAAAGATCTTACTATATTTTAAACCTGTTACGGAATATATAAATATAAAGTACTTCCTTTTAGACTAACTAACGGACTAGCTATGTACTAGCGATATATAAATAATATACTCTTTAACTACCTTAATGACTTCTATACAGCCTACCTAGATAATATTATAATTTACTTTAAGAATAAGTTAGAATATAGGGAGTATATCTATAAAGTTCTATAATGGCTCCGCAAGGCTAGCCTCCAGGCCAATATTAGGAAATTAAAATTTAGTATTAAGTGTATAAAGTACCTATGGTTTATTATTAGTATAGTTAGAATTAAGGCAAACCTAGAAAAGACGGCTATAATTAACTAATAGGTACTCCTAAGGACTATAAAGGGGGTATAGTTATTCCTAGGGTTCTATAACTTCTACTAACGCTTTATTAAGAACTATAGTAGGATTACCTAGCCTTTAAGCCTACTTATCCATAAGGACTAGCCCTTTTACTATAACACTATATATAGGCAGGCCTTTAATAAGCTTAAAAAATAACTAGTCTCTACTTTATTACTCACTTACTTTAACCTAAAACAGCCCTTAATGCTAGAGATTAATACCTTAGATAGTATTATAGCTAGCGTTTACTCCTAAAAGCAGATAGATAAAGAATGGCACCCTATTACTTACTATTTAAAGACTATAGTAGATACTAAGCTAAACTACTATCTCTATAACAAAGAAATGCTGACTATTATCTCTAACTTTTAGCACTAGCGTATATAGCTAAAGGGGACCCCTAAGCCTATTTAGGTAGTCTCTAATTATAAGGCCTTAGAATATTTTATAATAATAAAGACCCTTATAGCCTAGTAGGCACGCTAGGCAGATATTCTATCCTAGTTTAACTTCCTAATTATATACTAGCTAGACGCTATAAATTATATAGACGCCCTTATAAGGCGTGGATAGGACCTAAATAATTAAATGGCTATAAAGATTTTATTATAGACCTAGATATTATTATAACTAGAGTACCTTAACCCCTAGATATAGGCAGAGCTAAATATAAATTCTTTAGACGCTAAGATATATCCTATTAACTCTATAGAACTTAACCTTATTAATAAACTGCTGTAGGTAAACTATACAGCCCCTTCTCTATAGGAGTACTATAAAAAGATAAAGGACGCTATAAGCCTATAGTCCCTTAAAAACGGACTTCTAAGGTACTATAAACGGCTAATAGTAGTAAAGGAACAGAACTTATAGACTTAGTGTTACGGCGCTGGTGGAAAACGGTGGATTGTGGCGGACAATTGCAGACAGTTCCTTACTATTTCAGACAGTCGCAGTCCATGTGACCAGACGATCGTATAAAACCTCAAGCGGCGCTACCCTTTCTTTCCTTTCCTTTCTCTAGCTTTGGATCCTTGTTTATAGACTACCAATTATATAGGCTTGCGCGTCCCTCTTGCCGTGCTTGTGCCTTAATTAACTAAGTCGCTAATATTATCTAAAGCTCTTTATTACTCTTTCTTCCTAAGAAGGAACTTAAATATATCTATCTATAAGACCACGAACAGGATAAGGATATAGAACAGGACCCTAAGGATATTACTAAGACTATAAGGACAGGACAGACCCAAGAACCAAAAGAATACAAACAGAACGCAAAACCTAAGAATAGGATACGCATGGACTAGAACCCCTAGAAAATAAACAAACACCGGAAATTACCTAAAACCCTTACCACTATGCCAAGAAATACAGTAGCTGGCAAAGCTGCTACAGGACCCGCAAATACCTCCAATAGTAAAACAGTCGCCGTTTTAACCCCCCAGGAAGAGCTTGTAGTAGCTAATGCTAAAATTAAACGGCTTTAAGAGCTGCTTAAAACTAGGGACACCCCTATACCTAGCAAGGAGTTATCAGACACCTAGAGACTTACTATAGTCCTTAAGGCCCTAGCCCAACATACAGCATTAGCTTCGTCGCGGTCCGCAAAGGTTACAGACCCCCTATTACTTACAGACGGAACTAACCCTATATTTAATAACTGGAAGCTTTAATTGCAGGATAAGCTTAAAGTCAATACAGACTACTTCCCCACTACTTAAGCTAAGATGGCCTACGTCTTTGGCCATACCGGCGGAGACGCATAGACGCACCTACGTCCGCGATACGCCTAGGACTCGGTAGATCCCTTCCTCTCTAGAGATAAGATAATTAACTACTTATCTTCCATCTACAAGGACCCCTTTAAGGTACAGAACGCCCGCCTTAATTATAAAGCTCTTAACATAAAGACAACGGAGACCTTTTCAGCCTTTTAGACCCGCTTTCTATACCTAGCCGGCTAGGCCCAAATTCCCTATAAAGACCTAATGCTAGACCTCTTTAACAAGCTTACCCTAGACCTATAGCGCGCGGTACTACCAGTTTTTACTACTGTATAGACGCTAAAAGTACTTATAGACCACTGCCTATCTATTAACCAAGGCCTCTGTCGAATTAAGGCACGAGCTAAGCGGTATAAGGCTAGAAACTCTCCAAACTAAACTATAAGCACTATATAAACGGCCCGTAACACTCTGGCACGATCTGCAACCCCTACGGCACTAGCCATATAGCCCGCCGTTAATTTAGCAGCTAGTCCTACTATGGGTCTAGCGCACACTTGGCCCACGTATAATAACCCCTATAAATAGGCCCTTAGCAATTAAGGAGCTTACTTCTTATACGGCCAGAAAGACCACTTTGCAAAGGATTGCCAGACAAAGGCAAAAACGGGCAAGGTTCTATTAATTTAGGAAAATAGTATAGAGCCAGAAAAAGAGGAACCCTAGAGAAAGACTCCTCTCTAGGGTTAAAAGGAATTAACATATTATATATTAATCTAAGTCGGCTAGTTGGTGGAAGAAGCTGCACTATCCCTTATACTTTATTTTGTAATGGATATTAAGTTTTAACCTCCACTTTAGCTAACTCTAGAGCAAATGCCTTTGCCTTAATAGATACCTAGTGCACCGTAAAGCTAGCTAAGTTTTTAAATGTGCCTTTTAAAGAACTGCCTAAACCAGTCCCTATTCGCGGGTATAATAGATGAATAGGACTACCTATTATAACTATCTTACGGATCTACCTCCGTGTTAATGGATAAAGGTAGTATAACGTCCCCTTTCTTATTACAGACCTAGGAAGCCACGATATAATCTTAAAAAAAAAATAGCTAGCCTATTTAGGCTTATAGCTTAATATATAGAGTAGATAGCTTATCTAGCCCAAATCTCTACCCCTAACCCCTTCCTTTATAAAAGAAATTAGTATTATAATGGAGAACCTTATACGGCCCTAGATTAATACTATTTACTAGGCCAATGCTATGCGTAGGGACCAGGCCTTTAAGAAAGATATACAGCTTAATCCGTAATAGATTTATATACTACACCGCCCCTAGACTACCTATATTACGCCACCCGCACCAGAGATCTAGAAAATCAGTAGTAACCTAGCTAAGTCCCCCGCGGAGAACTTAGGCCCTACGCAGCTATAAAGGAAGGCTAGGAATACCGGACGCTATACTAAACTAATAGACTAGAAGGATAACTTACAGAAAATAGAATATAAGCTAAGGAAGACTATAAACCCTATACCGTAAAATACGGCCTAATAAAAGTCTGTAAAAAAACCTACGGACCTTCCCCCAGTTAATATCTGCTGTATTAGCGCTGTAGGATTCTACTAGAACTTAGTTCAACCCAATACTATTACCTTTACCACTAGCTTATATGAAATTGATTAAATAATTAAGAAAAAGGAAAGCAAGCTTAGCGGACAGGAAAGTAAGCTTATAGATAAGGAGCTAGTAGAACAGAAACTGCCCCATTAACACCAGAAATTTAAGGATATATTCTCTAAGGTAGCGTCCGATATACTCCCACCTCACCAACCGTATAACCACAAGATTGAGATTAAGCCAGATAAGGAAGACACCCTTAGTTATAGCCCCCTTTGTCAGCAGTCTACTGCCGAATTATAGGCTACAAAGCAGTACCTTATTAATAACCTAAATAAGGGCTTTATTAAGCCTAGTTAAGCCCCTTTTAACTCGCCTATTCTCTTTACCAAAAAGCTAAATAGAGGACTTTGTTTCTGCATTAACTACCACAAACTTAATAATATAACCCGCAAGGACCGCTATCCACTGCCCTTACTTAAGGAGACTCTAGCCCAAATAAGTAGAGCTAAGATCTTTACTAAGCTTAATATCCGTTAGGCTTTTTACCGAATTAGGATGGACCCTAGATTAGAAGATCTTACTACATTTTAGACCCGTTACGGAATATATAAATGCAAAGTACTTCCTTTTAGACTGACTAATGGACCGGCTACGTACCAGCGGTATATAAACAATATACTCTTTAACTACCTTAACGACTTCTATACGGCCTACCTGGATAATATTATAATTTACTCTAAGAATAAGCTAGAACACAAGGAGCACGTCTATAAAGTTCTATAATAGCTCCGCGAGGCTGGCCTCCAGGCTAATATTAAGAAGTCGGAATTTAGTATTAAGCGTATAAAGTACCTGGGTTTTATTATTAGTATAAACAGAGTTAAGGCTAACCCAGAGAAAACGGCCGTAATTAACCAGTAGGCACCCCTACGGACCGTAAAGGGGGTATAATCATTTTTAGGCTTCTGTAACTTCTATTAACGCTTTATTAAGAACTATAGCAGGATCGCCCGGCCTCTTAACCGTCTTACTAGGAAAGACCAGCCCTTCTATTTTAACGCTATATGTACGCAGGCCTTTAATAAGCTTAAAAAACGGCTAGTATTGGCTCCCCTACTCGCCTGCTTTGACCTAGAATGGCCCTCAATGCTAGAAACTAATGCCTTAGATGGCGTAATAGCCGGTATTTTTTCCTAGAAGTAACTGGACGGAGAATGGCACCCTATTGTATACTATTTAAAGACTATAATAGATGCCGAGCTGAACTACCACATCTATAATAAAGAAATGCTGGCTATTATCTCTAGCTTTTAACACTGGCGTATATAGCTAGAGGGGACCTCTAAGCCTATTAAGGTAGTTTTGGATTATAAGGCCCTAGAATACTTTATAACAACTAAGGCCCTTACGGCCCGGTAGGCATACTAGGTGGATATTCTATCTTAGTTTAACTTCTTAATTATATATAGACCAGGTGCTATAAACCGTGCGGATGCTCTTATAAGGCGTAAACAAGACCTAGGTAACCAGATGGCTATAAAGATCTTATTACGGACCCAGACACTACTATAACCAGAGCACCTTAACCCCTAGATATAGGCAGAACTAAGTATAGACTCCCTAGGCGCTAAGATGTATCTTATTAACCCTTTAGGACTTAACTTAATTAACAAATTGCTGCAGATAAACCATACGGCCCCTTCTCTATAGGAGTACCATAAAAAGGCAAAGAACGTTACTAGCCTATAGTCCCTCGAAAATGGATTACTTAAGTATTAGGAACGGCTAGTAGTAGCAGAGGAATAGAACTTACGGACTTAACTTATTACTAAAGTATATGCCTAGGTCTCTACAGCCTACCCCAGAAAAAATAAGACCCGTAGAATTATTGGCAACCGCTATTACTGGCCCGGAATGGTTATGGATATTAACCGCTATATACGGAATTGTGACGACTGCCATAGGTCTATAATTCCGCGAGATAAGACCCTAGGGCTATTAAAACCACTCCTAATACCAAAACGCCCCTAGCAGTATATCTCTATGGACTTCTACGAGCTACCTATGGACCGTGACAGATATAATATGGTTATAATTTTAGTTAACTGCTTTAGTAAGCGCCTATTCTTAATCCCCTATCACAAGGATATCGATGCTAAAGAGGTAGCCTAACTATATATCCATTATGTTTACCAAATTTACGGACTACCAGATACTATTATATCTAATTAAGGGCCGTAGTTTATATCGGCCTTCTGGAATAAGTTTACCCGGATTCTAGGTATTAGGTTAAAGCTTTCTACAGTATACCACCCCCAGACAGACGGTTAGACGGAGATTATAAATCAATACTTAGACTAGAGACTTCGGCCCTTTATTAACTACTTTTAGGACAACTAGGGCGAACTGCTACCCTTAATAGACTACGCCCAGGCGACCCTACCCTATAACTCTACAGGATTTGCACCTATTTAGCTAGAAATAGGATATTTACCCCATACTAGCTTTAACTAGAATAGACCAGAAGGCCCACAGACCGTACGCGAAAAACTGTCTTATAAGGAAGCCTAGCAATACGCCAAACGCCTAGAAGAAGCCTGGGTGGTAGCCTATATAAATCTAGAAAAGGCCTAGAGATTAATAGAACAGCAGGCAAATAAGCACAGGCGCAAGCCCAACTTTACTATAGGCGATAAGGTCTGGGTTATAACAAAGAACTGGAAGACGAAACGGCCTAGCCGTAAGCTGGACTATAAGATAGCAGGACCGTATAAGATCCTTAATAAAGAAGGCAACTTGTATAAGGTTAAGCTCCCAGACTTAATTAAAGTCCACCCTATTTTCTCACCAGATAAGCTATGGAAAGCTGTAAATAACCCACTACCTGGACAAAAGAATGAGCCTCCACTGCCAATTTAAGTTAATAGCGACAACAAATGGGAAGTTAATGAAATACTAGCCTATAAACTAGTACAAGGAACGCTAAAATACCGTATCTAATAGAAAGGTTACGATCTAGACCCAACCTAGTACCCCACCTGGAACTTTATAGGTTGCCCCTAAAAGCTTAAAGAATTCTATAACCAATACCCTAACAAGCTAGGACCCCCAAAGTATCTAGACGAGTGGATGGAGTGCTAGTATAGCGAAGATGATAAGCTACCTGTCGAGCATAAAGATAAGAATACCCTATGGACATGATACGGACATATAAAGCCTAAGGGCAGGCTTTTTCGGAGGGGGGGGTAATGTTACGGCGCTGGTGGAAAACGGTGGATTATGGCGGACAATTGCAGACAGTTCCTTACTATTTCAGATAGTCGCAGTCCACGTAACCAGATAATTGTATAAAACCTCAAGCGGCGCTACCCTTCCTTTCCTTTCCTTTCTCTAGCTTTGGATCCTCGTTTATAGACTACCAATTGTACAGGCTTGCGCGTCCCTCTTGCCGTGCTCGTGCCTCGATTGACTGAGTCGCTAACACT
>Ga0307507_10000369_pt1 | contig 92417 bp, 19 predicted proteins | sample 7_EM_MG_FD_207223 | JGI IMG/M metagenome (GOLD analysis project Ga0307507, IMG submission 207223) | Populus trichocarpa ectomycorrhiza microbial communities from riparian zone in the Pacific Northwest, United States - 7_EM | ecosystem: Host-associated > Plants > Roots > Unclassified | place...
TTGCACGAAGCTCTGCGTACGGAGGCTCTGCACGAAGCTTTGCGCGAAGCTCTGCGTACGGAGGCTCTGCGCGAAGCTTTGCGCGAAGCTCTGCACGAAGCTTTGCGGAAGCTCTGCACGAAGCTTTGCGGAAGCTCTGCACGAAGCTTTACACGAAGCTCTGCACGAAGCCTTACAGAAGCTCTGCACGAGGCTTTGCACGAAGCTCTACACGAGGCTTTACACGAAGCTCTGCTCGAAGCTCTGCTCAAAGCTCTGCTCAAAGCTCTGCTCGAAGCTCTGCTCGAAGCTCTGCATGAAGCTCTGCTCGAAGCTTTGCACGAGGCTCTGCACGAGGCTCTGCACGATGCTCTGCACGAGGCTCTGCTCTAAGCTCTGCACGAAGAGACCCGCAGTACGATTGAGGACGTTGCGGATATCCATTCGGAACCGTCGCGCCCGCTCTATAGTACAACCTCTCCGAGTTCGAGTTTCCGGCACCTAATACGGTAGCGGCTGTTCTAGTATCTTATTTAACCTTCTACCTCTCCGTCCTATAGGTTTTTGTAGCGGTATACTATAGGTTAGCTCAAATATCCATAACTTGGTAGTTGGCGCGCGATAGGCTTTTAGTGGGTATTTATATACTATAATATAGACGCTATATATCCGCTAGGCTATAATAGGTTCTTTAGGGTAGCTATTATAGATCTATATAGGTTTTATATATATTAGCTAGCGTTTAATAAAGTTATATATGGTTATAGAATTGTTAATAATGCTTTCTTTTTTAATAAAAATGATTATAAGACCTAAAAATACCTAAGTAATAAAAATAATATATTCTAAAAGCCTAGGTTCTGTTATATAATTAATTAACTTTAGGAAATAATATAAAATATTAGTGTTGAGTTATTCTAATATCCGCAACCTCCGCAACGCGGATATCCGTGGATTTACTAAGAACCGTCGCGGAACACGCTCAGACGTGATACTGGTGGTGCATTACAAACGTAGTTAGTCAGCCTGCGGACCGATTGAAAATCCGCACCAACAGAATCACGTCTGAGCTTGCTGAGGTAATGGTCTGAGCTTCTGAGGTAAGAGTTCGACCTTGCAGAGCTTAGTCAGCATCTCTCGCTAATTCTGACACCCTCACTTGTGGTGTCTGGTGGAGGCCTAAATCAATGCGGCCGCACTAAGTGGATAAACTTAATTAATTGATGAATTCTCCTTCCAATAACGCGAAGCTCGCGGATTACCACTTCTCTGGAGCAAGATCATGGCGAATCGTCGGGCTACAGAGCCAGCGCCACAATCTCCATACCCTCCTGGCCCGAGCCACGTGATGACGCAAGAGGAAATCGAAGAAAAAGGAGCTCGCCAACGAACGGCTGACCGGGACGAGGTCATCCAAGACTTCCGACAAGTCATTGAAGCCACTCCAGACGACCACCCAGGCCGGGCGAGCCGACTGCACCGCCTTGGAGCTAAACTATATGATCGGTACGAGAGAACAGGTCAGGTGGACGATATGAATCAGGCTATACACTATTACCATCAAGCTGTTAAAGCTACTCCAAACAAACATCCAGACCGGGCGAACCTTTTCCAGAGCCTTGGAGCTAAATTACGTGATCGCTATCATAGGATAGGCAAAATAAATGACCTTGATCAGAGTATTCGATGTTTCAAACAAGCCATTAGAGCCACTAAAGTCACTCCAAACAAACATCAAGAGAGGGCGGAGCGATTCGCCGACGCTGGAGCTGGACTTCGTTACCGCTACAAAAGAACAGGCCTCGTAGATGATATCAACCATGCTATCCAGTATTGCCATCAAGCTGTTGAAGCCACTCCAGACGACCATCCAGACCGGGCGAGGCGATTCCAAGAACTTGGAGCAGGACTACATGATCGGTACCAAAAGACAGGCCAGGCGTCTGACCTACAAAAGTCTACAGAGGCGCTCAAAGCCTCTTGTTTCGATCCCCTCGGCCTTCCTATCGTTTGCATCAATGCTGGAAAAGAAGCAGCACAGATTCTCGTTGCGAAGCAAGATTGGGAAGAGAGCTCTCATGTCCTAAACGAAGTTCTACAGCTTCTCCCTCAAGCTACCCCGCCCACTGATTCTCGAAATGACTGGCAGCGCTCTATTCGTACGTTCTCTAGCCTTGCCTCTCTGACAGCTTCCGTACTCCTGAAAGTAGGGAAGTCTCCCTCCACGGCGCTACAAGCACTTGAAAGTGGTCGTGGAATGATCGCCAGTCTCATAATGGATGTAAGATGGGACTTTTCAAAGCTAGAACGCACACATTATAAGCTTTGGGACACTCACAGAAATATGCGACATCTGATCACAGGATCCAATAGGAAAGGTTCACAATTGATTGGCGCTATGGAAAGGGATGAAAGGATAAGATTCCTTAACAATTTGGAAATAGACCAAAGGAGGAACCGCCGGGACATGTTGAAGAAGTTCAACGACCTTGCAAACGAAACACGGCAATGCCCGGGGTTCGAAAGATTTGGGTTGCCTGCAACAGAGGAGGAACTCCGAGGTATGGCGCAAGATGGTCCCCTCGTATGCTTCAACGTCAGCAATGTCAGTAGCGAAGCATTCTTGGTGACCACGACAGGGATCCAGGTTATGCATCTTCCCGATCTTAAGGAAAATGATATCCAACGTGGTGTGAGGTTGTTCGCTTCACGAGGCAATTCTGCACGACGGGATGCGTCATTATGTGAGAGCGATGAAGAAGAAGAAGAGCCATTGGCCTCAGACTTGTCAATGGAGTTGTTGTCAATGTGGAAGCATGCTGTGAAGCCAGTGCTTGACCAGCTTGGACTCTTAGGCCAGAAAGATCCTCCACACAGGTTGCCACGCATATGGTGGGTTGGTGGGGGCTTAATGGCGCTCGTGCCACTCCATGCCGCAGGGGACCACATACTGGGATCTACAGAGAACACGCTCAGCCACGTAATCTCGTCATATGCCCAAACACTCAAGGCGCTACAGTTTGCCCGATCCAAACCCCAATTCTCTACGAATTCGTACTCGTCACCGAAGGTAGCCATTATATCGATGCCCATTACGCCCGAGGGCTATGAGACCCTACAACTTACTGAAGAAGTTGCAGCGATTCAAAACCAGTCGAAGGTCTGGGGAACATTCACTAGTCTTGATCGGCCTAGTAAAAGGAGCGTTCAGGATGCATTGAAAGATTGCAGTATCGCCCATTTTGCTTGTCATGCTACAGCAGACCAGGTAGAACCGGCCAAGAGTGCTCTCTTACTCGGTAGAGACGTCTTAGAAAAACTGACTCTAGAGGATATCATGGATATTGATCATGCTCAAGCACAGATAGCATATCTCTCAGCATGTTCGACTGCTGAGATTAAGGTCCGAAACTTAGCTGATGAGAGCATCCACCTTGCCAATGCTTTCCAACTTGCTGGATTCACGAACGTCATTGGAACTTTGTGGGCAGCTGACGACAATGCAGCCGTCGAGATTGCAAGTAAGTTCTACGAGGGTCTGGACTTGTATGACGAAGAAGGTACAGCGTCGGTAGCTTACGCACTCCATCATGCTGTATTGCGTTATCGAAATGAGCATGATAACAGACTGGCTGTTACTAAATGGGCACCATTCATCCATTTGGGATGTTGAAATTATGAAAATTGAGATACTGTACACATATATGGTGACTATTAAAAATAGGGTTTTCCTTCTTAAATTATTTGTGCGCTAATTGAATGATATTTCAATTACCCGTGGCATGAGTTTCGCTTCGCTCAATTCCACCCAGCAAGCTAGGTGGCCGCCAGCTCAGTGCACAGGTATGCCCAATGCATAGAACACAACTTCCTACTTATAACCGTGATAATATACTACAACTATGACATCTACGTATGCAGAACAGGAGAGTCTTGTCTAACAGGCCTCTGCTGCCTATACCGCTAACGAATTTACCACAATTGCCGCCGCTGCACGCCATTTTGGCGCACACTACAACCGGGTTAAGAATTGTGTTAATGGACGCGTATCGCGTACTAATTAACAACTAACTAACCTACTTCTTTCTATAGTAGAAGAGGAAGGCCTTCTAATCTGGCTTTAATGCTAGAACACGCTTAGAACGCGTGCAACAATCCAGGAACTTAAGTGGGAGTGCAACTATATACTTGCATTACGTTACGCCGGTCCAGGCGACCTACCACTTTATAGCGACTACTGGACAACCCACTTCCTATAACGGCACCCTAAGTTTAGCCTACGTACTAAGAATCCTAAGGAGCTTAAAAGACAAGTAGTAGAGGACCTAATTGCGTTGGCAGCATGGTTTAAAGAGTATAATTATATAGTAGGCATTTATAACATTGTGGTAGGGGATATATATAACTATAATAAAACAGGCGTGGACCTAGGTGTAGGCAAGAAGGAGAAGGTTATTATAACTATTTCCAAGCCCTTTAGAATTACTGCTATAAAAGATACTAGCTAGGAATCTGCTATAGTTATAGAGACAATTTCTAGCAATAGCGCTGTTCTCCCTCTACTTGTAATTCTAGCTAGTAAAACTATTTAAAAGCGGTAGTGTATATAGGTAATTATTAGGGCGCGAAGAGGCTTCGGGGAAGATTTAAAGGAACAATATAAATTCTATCTAAATCTAAGGGTATATAGCTTTTTAAGAGAACAAGACGTTGCGTAAAGAAGAAAAGGGAATAACCAGAGAATCTTGTAATTAAATAGTCAGGGGTCTTGGTCGATACGTACACACATGCGCATATGGACAGACTTTGGTAGAATTCAATTAATCTAGCAGAACTTGGCAGAAGTTAATTAAGCTAGTAGAATTCGGTAGAATTTGGTTAAAGTGTTAAGTTTATTTTGTTAAGTGTTTTACCAAGACATTCCTACTATAACTAGGCTAGTCCCGTTACAGTACCCCCCCTTTAGCTAAAGGTTTAAAATAATTTAATTTAGTTAAGAATTTATAATTTTTTTTATTACGTGTCGTATTTTTGCATCAGGTGGCGGTCTTGGCAAGGCAGATCTGACCAATTAAATAACTTTAACTGCTGGTTAAAGTTCCTTAACATTTTGCATATTATATAATCGCGTTATAAACATTATAACTTATTTTAAGTTCTTTTTAAATTTAAGTTTCATATATTCGTATTAGGTGGCAGTTATTTGCCTTTATATTATATCCATCCAGCCAGAGTAGGCCGCGAAGGATAGTCCTTATAGAATTCTTTTACTAGGGAAGGCGCATTAGCCTTAATCTGATTATAGGTTTCCTAGGTTTATATTTTATATCCTTCCCACTTAACAAAAAGTTTGAATTATTTAGATTATGGTTTCTATTGTATATTATTAATTAAGTTAATAAAGTAAGAACTATTACCATTATTAACAATTACAGGAGGTGGCGGTGGTACTTCATAAGTTATAGGATTATCTTTTAAAGGTTGTAATAAGCTTACATAAAACGTTGGGTGTATTTTTATCTTAGTTAGTAGTTTAAGCTTATAGGCGTACGGGCTTAGTTTCTTCTTAATTTAGTATAGCCCTATAAACTTCCAATTGAGTTTCTTTAAGGGCTGTTAAGTCCGTATGTTTCGTATATTTAGGTAAGCCATATTACCTTCCTTAAAGTCCTATGCGGGAGCTTATCCTTTATTCGCATGCCATTCCTATACCATTTAAGCGTACGTTAATTTACTTTATAATAGTTCCGTTAACTGCTTTATTTAATTAGCGAAGTTATATATATTAATTAACTAGATCCGTTTAATCATGGGTCCTGTTATATTAATTTTAGGTTATAGTTCAAATCTAAGTTAAGGGTTTTGTCTATAGGTTGCGTAAAACGGCGTCATGCCTATTAATACATTTATTATATTATTTGCAGTAAACTCAGCTAAAGGCAGCTATTTTTTCCAGTTATCTTATAGGTAGGAGCAGTATATTTATAGGTATTGTTCTATAATTATGTTTACAATTTTAGTTTAACTATCTGTCTCTAGATAAAACGCAGTTAAGAGTTATATTTAAATGCTTAATTATTTACATAGAGCTTGCTAGAAGTCTAAAACAAACTGGCTTCTATAGTTGGATATTATTAAGTTAGGAAGTCTATATAGCTTAAAGACATGCTTAACAAAACATTCAGCTACTAATATTACATTAATTAAGTCCATAGGAATCATATATCGCATTTTTATAAGGCGGTTAATAACTACCATAATATTTATAAACCTATTACTGCTAGGCAAGTTAACTACAAAGTTAATTAAGATGTCGCGCCATCTTTGCATTAGAATTGGTAGCGGTTAAAGTACTCCTTGCTTTTTTACATAAGAGGTCTTTCCACATACGCACATCCTGTATACTCAAACGTATTTTTATACGTAGTTATGCATTATAGGCTAGTAGTATACTTATTAAACAATCTTATAGGTCTTTATACAGCTAGGATGCCCTACTATAGGGGAGTTATATATAAAATTAAGTATCTTAAATTATAAAGGTTTGGAATTCGGAACTACTATCTTCTATTAATAGTATAATTAATTATTTTAAATTTCGCATTTAGTGAGTGTAATATCCTTATGCTATTATTTTCCTGTTTAAATTGCTTTTATTACATCTATTATCCATACATTATTCTTATATTTGTATTCCATTAGCTTATTAATTTCTATTTCCTATTTATTAACTTCTAATTTATTTCTATTGAGTTCCGTATCTAGGAATATAGGATGTAGCTTTTTAAAACATTTAGGGGGCAGTAAAATCCGTAATTAATTTATAATCTGTTCGTCTAAAGCGTTTGCAGGTAGGTCCTATAATTGTTATATTAATATATTAGGCTTCTGATTAAGTTTGCCTAGTTAGTATGTAATCTTAAAGTTAAATTATAAGAGGTATTTAGCCTAACGAATTTAGCGCTGTGTTAATTGTTTTATAGTTATAAAGTACTGTAGGTTCTTATAGTCCGTTAATACATGTATTAGGAACAACAATCCTTTAAGCTTAGAATGCCATTGTTTAAAGCATCTAATAATTATAAGTAGTTCCTTATTATATATCTTATAGTTTAATTTAGCAGGGGCGAGTTTCTGAGAGAGAAAGGCTACTGGATATAGCTTGCCGTTTTTATTATATTGCGATAACACTCCTCCTAGTGCATAATTAGATAAATCTGTTTTAATAATGCATTTAAGGTTAGGGTTAAAGTGGGTAAGAATTAAAGCAGTTATAAAATAATGCTTTAAGTTGTTAAAAGCTTGTTTGCATTTAGTAGTTTATTTAAATTTTATATTCTTTCTTATTAGGTTTACTAATAGCTAGGCAATTTCTAAGAAGTGGTTAATAAATTAATAATAGAAGTTTGCAAATCTTAGAAATCCTTAAACGTCTTATATATTGCTAGGGCTTCCCTAGTTTATAATCACAGCGACTTTTTTAGGGTCTATTTTAATTCCGTTATAGGATATAATTAAGCCTAAGTATATAACCTCGGACGCGTGGAACTTATATTTCTTAATATCGCATTGTAAGCCCATATCTTATAGGCGTTTAAGAACCATTCTAATATATTTCCAATGTTTAAAAAGCAAGGACAAGTAGATTAAGATATTATTAATATATATGGTAACGAATACATTAAGGAATTCACGAAGCGTATTATTAATGTATTGCTAAAACATACTAGGACCGTTTTTTATACTAAATAGCATTACTAGGTATTTAAAGAGTCCCCATTGTATATAAAAAGCTATATACTTCTTATCTCCTTTACATATACGGATTTTATTAAAGGCAGCGACTATGTTAAGCTTTATAAAGTACCATGCCTTTACTAAATAGTTAAGCGTTTTTTAAATTAGGGGAATCGGATATTAGTTTTAAATTATGATTATATTTAGAGCTTAATAATTAATATAAAATCTTAAGCCTCCTCCTAGCTTTTTAATAAATAGTATGGGTAAGGTAAATAGAGATTAACTAGGGCGAATAAATCCTTTTTCTAGATGCTTGTTAAGGTATTATTACATTATAAGCAGTTCTTCTTATAACATACTATATAGCGGACCGAACTTTGGTGTTATACTAGGCTTAAGTTCTATCTTAAAATTGTACTTATCTTAGTGTGGGGCTAGTTGGTCTATAAATCATTTTTTAAACTTGTTAATTAGATTATGGTACTCTTTAGGTACAAGAGGTTGAGGATTAATATACTGTTTTGGTTCTAGTGCTTTCTTAATATCTTCTATAGTTATAGTAAAGATTTTATAATCTTGTCTTTTTACTAATAAGATAAAGGGTGCGGCCTATATTATACAAATTTTAAGAGGTTTTAACATAACATCTTTACATTCTTTACTGCAATCGGCAGTTATAGCTTTATTATATTAGTTTAAGGTTTGTAGCAAGGGTAATTCATATTATTTTAAATTTAAATAGTTGTATACATGTTTGTAGGGCAAATGGGTTTTTAAGTAATGACTTTGGCAGTAGGTTATACAGAACTTTAGTGTTTTTTTAACCCAGCTAATTAAAGGGTTATATTGTTTTAGCTATCTATGTCCAAGTATTATCTTATATTGCTTTAGGGGTATTACAAATAGGGAAATATATTTAAGGTGTTTACCTATTTACATTTTTATAAGAGTGTAGTGTGTTAATTCGCTATATATTAAGGGTTTGCTATTAAAGCCTTGTAGGCCTTAGGGCTTATTAAGTTTCTTTAAATTTAGGCATTAGGTTTTTGTGTAGTTTATATTAATAAAGCCCATACTAATAGCTCCGCTGTCTATAAGGATTTATACCTCCTTCCACTTTTTAAGTGTTTAAATTTCGCCAAGTATATTAAGGGAGTTATGTTATATATTAGCGCTGGAAAAGCCTAGACACTTATACTCTTCCACTTCTTATCCTAAGGCGCGACTTGGCCCTAGGATAATTCGTTTTCCAAGTTAGCTAAGGGTAAGATGCTTTATAATAACTAGGTATAATTTATAAAATAAGTATAAGTTAAGGAGTGAGTACAGCTTAAAGAATAAGTGCAATTTAAAGAGTGGGTGCAATTTAAAGACTGGGAGGAACTACGGCGGACTTTTTTAAAAGGGTAAGTTTGGCAATTCCTTTAGATATGTCCTTTTCTACTATATCTGAAGCATTCTCTATTTGCAGCTTAAGTTCTTTGTTTATTAGTTCCTAAGGGTATATAGGATCGAGTGGCGTTAAGGTCTATAAGGTCATACATAGGTTTTGGAGAAGGGTCGCGCTTTAGGGTATATATCGGTTTTATAGAGCTTTAAACATAAGGTATGGTTGGCTTTAAAGAATAAGTCTGTTTGTTATATTAAAGGTCCTTATTAATTCATTAACACATTATAGCAAATTTAGGTAGGTCCTTTGGCAGTTCCCTACTTACTAACTGTGCTCTAATTTTATCCAAAATAGCTTATTAAAGAGCAGCAACTCTAGCGGCTTTATTCCAATCCAGTTTACTAATAAGGCCTAAAAATTCTAAAAAGAAGCTTGTAAAGTCTCGGTTCTATTATTATAGGTTTTTAAGTTTGGTAATAGCGGTATATTCACAGCTGGCGTTATTATATATTCATTCTAGCAAAGAGATAAAGGTTTCAAAATTAACAAAGGTGCCGTTATAGAAGAATGGGTCCATAGTTTATGCAGCATCTTTGCTTAAACAAGACATTCCATAGCTAACCTTGCTAGCTTTAGTAGGGTATTAGTTATAGTTTATTAAAAGTTTAAAACAGAGCTTAGTTACAAAGGGATATAGGTTATTTCAATTTCCATTAAATATTAAAGGGTCAGGAAGCTTTTCTGATTTTATGGTAGGTACTGGGTTTATTATAAGTATAGGTTAAGCTACTGTTACTGGTTTAGGGTTCATATTTAACGGGCCAGGTTTAGATACAGTTATATTAATTTTATTTGTAAGTGGTGTTAGGGTCTCTAATATAAATGCTTAGACATTACAAAGTTCTTTGCGGAGTGCTTCCATTAATCGCTAATACTAGGCTTCTAGTGCAGCCCACTGCTGGGCTAAGGCATCCATAAAGGACTGTTGCATTATAGTCAACTGTTCCCTAACTAGGGATATAATACTTATAGTTATCAAAGAGGATTCGGGTTCATTTGCCATTTCAATAGTAGTTGTTTTTAACACAATATAATATTAAGGCGTGAAGAGGCTTTAGGGAAAATTTAAAGGAATAATATAAATTCTATCTAAATCTAAGGGTATATAGCTTTTTAAGAGAATAAGACGTTGCGTAAAGAAGAAAAGGGAATAACTAGAGAATCTTATAATTAAATAGTCAGGGGTCTTAGTTAATGCGTGCGCATATGTGCACGTGGACAGACTTTGGTAGAATTCAATTGATCTAGCAGAACTTAGCAGAAGTTAATTAAGCTGGCAGAATTCGGTAGAATTCGGTCAAAGCGTTAAGTTTATCTTGTCAAGTGTTTTACTAAGACATTCCTACTATAACTAGGCTAGTCCCGTTACAATAATAAAGAACCTTTTAGGCAATTACCTACTTACTATAAGCAACACTATATATATTAATAATGACCTACTATTACAGTAGGCAATTTATTTTAAATTATAGTTATTAAAATATTAAACTAGTAAATTTTAACTTCTTATCCTAGATGGCCATACCAGCCATTTTACTAAACAGTTTATTTAATTCTATAATGACTATACAATTATCCTTTTTACTATAATACTATATACTATATATATCTGTCAGCCGCTTAATGCTGTAGTATTTTAGCTATATAAGCACTAGTACAGAAAAGCGGTCGCCTATATATTCTAAAATAGCTATATTAACTTTAACAAAATGGAATTTCTATAGGCCCTGCATTAAGTTAGACTTAATATATTTAAAAGGACTACTATACTAAGCGTATAGAGGCAATTAGGCCTAATTCCATTTAATCTATTAATCATTATTAATTAAATATGTCTACTATTACTACTATAACTGGTTACGCCGTTACTACCTATAGGACCAACAGATAATTAGATTCTTACAACACCATTAAATGCATATATACTTAAGACAATAGCTAACCTTCTTAATGGTAAGGAAGACCTAGGTAAAAAGACATGGAATATCCTATAAGACAAGTTTATGTATGGAAGCCTTACAATTGCATTTACAGCTAAGGCTGTATATAGAGACCTAGCACACACCACAGCAGCGGCGCAGAAGCGTGCAGACGCTCGTTATAACGCTTAACAGTTATTGTAAACTAGTGGTATACTTTGAGTATAAAATAGATATAAGGCTATTAATAATATAGAGCTAGCAAAGCTAGCAGAGGCATAGGAGAGGCTAAATCGGCTAGAAAAAAGGGCGGCCAATAAGGTTATTAAGGCGTAGAAGGCCAAAGACGTTACTGCCAGAAAGGCACAATAGGCCTAAAATAAGGCGTATAGAATTATTATCCACGGGGCCCTAGAGTAAAGAAATAATTATAGTTGTATATTATTCTATATATTAGGCATACCTGTATACTAAGCTGGCGGCCACCTAGCTTGCTAGGTGAAATTAAGTAAAGCAAGATTTTAAGCGGAGCGAAACTTATGCCACGAGTATTAGTATAAGAAATATTGCCTATTTTAAAGATTGGTGTGGTAGGGTACCTAGTTTTAGACAGTGCTCTTATTAATATTTAATATTAGGATCCAGCCGTATTGATATTAATATTAAATATTAAATATAGTATAGTCCCGGTATAGTGTTTTACTTAAAAGTAGGCTCTATGCCTTGACCCGTCAACGTCTAATGAGTAAGTAGTCTATGCGCGAACACCAGTTTTAAACAACACAGATTCCATCAATTAGTTACCTACTATAATGCAAAATACGGTTTTATAGGAAGGATAAGTGCTAGCAACCTTATATCGAGCGACTTAACCCCTAAAATTAGGCGTGTATATTAAATTACTATATAATCAAGCTTGATATTCCTCAGTACGGGCGTTAAATTCAGCTCGATTGATTGACTGGTTCTTATCAATAACTATTAAACACAAATTGATGGGTCAAGGGATACGCCCCTAGGCTCTAGAGGGTAGCGGAAAATCAAAACGATTCTTATTAATACAATACGCGAGATCATATTATATCATATTATATCGATTGATCTTTTTTAATCCGCTACTAAATAAGCGAGTAATCTACTAACGTCCTTAGCTTCCCTACTAATTAGGTATCTCCCTTTTACCCTTCTATTTATACTTATCTTTATATAAAATACTATAAAATAAAATAAAAGTAGTAAAAAAGAGAGGAGATTAAACTTAGTAACTTTTATCTATTCCTTATTATCCTTTAGTTTTACAATCTAATCCTTACCCTCTAATACTTCTACTGCCACCACTATAGACTAAGAATTTTTATCGTACAATAAATATTAAGCCATATAATCCCGCTACTTGTAATTTCTATAGTACCTACTATAGAACCCTAGGAGACTCCAATACTTAGTAAAGGGGCAAGGGCCTACTAGATAATATAGAGTCGCCATATAAGCCTTATATAGCTAGTGTTAATTAGCTCTCTGCCTTATATAAGTAATATAGCTTACTTATAGTTATATTTAGAGATCTATAGCTCTAAATTAGAATTATATTTATATATAAGGGCCTCTCTATCCAAACCTGCTTTTTTAATACCCCCCCTACCTAAACCTCTATATTAATTTCTAGTAAAGCTTTTACCCTCTTCTACTTATCCTAAGAGTAGTTAGTTATATAGATATATTATATAGAGAGAAGAGTTTACTTATATTATAGTAATATTACTAGAGAATTTCTTATATAATAGGACGGGAAGTATACTAAATAATTATATTTCTTAATTTTTAATAAAGGATAACATTAGTAGGATTTAAACTTATAATCTATTAAGTTTAAAGTTAGTATATATTTATATACGCCACCTATACGCCTTTAGTAGTTATCTTTTACCTAAAATTATTTTATTTATATATATTATACCCTTACTCTTTAGCGTTATATAATATATCTCTTATATACCTTTCCTTATACGACTACTATATTTCCTTTATTCCTTCTTTTATCTAAAATCTAACTATTCTCTTCTAAAATTTTACTCTTATACTAACTCTTTATACACTCTATTCTTTTAATATTTAATATTCTAAGCTTTATCCTTCCCTATAATATTATACAACGTTATTCTAAAAAATACTCTCTTTAGTTTATCACTTATAGCTAGAATTAAAAGCTCCTCTTTTATAAAGAGTAAAAGCCACAGCTAGCGCTTTATTTATTATTCTTAAAACCACTACTAAAGTAAAGAAACTTTAATTTTGTATAATACTTTAAAGTAGTAGTCCTTATACTTATTCTAGCTTACTAGTTAAGTAACCTTTTTATTTAACTTATTTATAATTTAATTGTAACGTACTTTACCACTAAGTGTCCAGCACCACCAATTGTCCAATATTAAAACCTACCAAAAATTAAGAAATTTATACCTTAATATTTTAACAACCACTTAATAATAAATTCTAATAGTTTAGATTTAGGCTTTTATATACACTTTATAGCTTCTATTAAAGTTATATAGTAGTTAATTAAGTAGTTTTTAAAATATTAAATTTAGAGGCCAAAATAAAGCCAAATTTCTATATCTTAATAACTAGTTGTCACGGGACACCTCTATAACACCTTACACACGTCCACCTGTTTCCACTGACGCAGTAAGAAGAGACCGACCGCGAGACGGCAATCTGTCATATTCCGCCAGAATCCACCAAATTCCGCCATATTCCACCAGAATCCACCAAATTCTACTATATTCCACTAAAGCCCATCAAATTCTGCCAAGTTCTGCCAGAACCGCCCCTTAAATCCTATTCTACTCCGTGTATATATCAACTAAGCAACCAAACTAACAATATATACCCTTTCTTCCCATTTCCTTACCTTCTCTCCTTACGTAATGTCTTAACTTTATTACACAGTTTATATACATAGCTTAATAATATCTACTTTGCTATATATTATTATCGCTTGTACTCGCTCCGTGACACTATATTACATTAAACTATATACTCCATCCTACCCTAACTAATATGCAGAACAACCCAGAAACCCCCTTATCTATAAACAACCTATATACCCTATTTACCAAATAAATAAAAAGTCTCTAGGAGGCTTTTACAGATGCTCTTGCCTAATAAGAAACTTAATATCACAAAATAATCCAATCCCTAAGAAAGGAAGTTAAAGATATTTATTACAACCTACTACCTGCTACACCGTTACCCCTACCTATCCCTACTACTATTAACCCACAAACACCAGATAAGAAGAACGCATCTAAAACTAACTCCTTAACCCTAAATTTGCCAGTTAATGCCCCTAAAAAAAAGTTATTCAAACATCTCCCTAATCCTCCTACCTATTCTAGTAAGAGGAGTAAGCTATACTTTTTCCTTAACCAACTTTAGAACAAGTTAAGCGGCAATATTAACCACTACCCTACCCCTAACAGTTAGCTTTATTATGCTATAAGCCGCCTAAAAGGAGATACCGCGGATACTATATACCCATTTTAACTAAGTACAGTAGAGGAACTAGTCACTATACTAAAAGCATCTTATGGCGACCCTAACCAAGTTACTATATTATAAAGGAAACTAAACAAGATAATATAGGGCTTTAAGAACTTCCTATTATACTTTGCTAAATTCTACTACTACGCTAAAGAGACTAAATAGAATAAACCTGCCTTAATTAATCACCTAGTAAAGTCTCTAAACCCTAAATTAAAAGCATCTCTTATAGGAGTTAAACTACTAGGTACTATTACCGCCTACGCTAACGTTATTAATAGCCTATATAACAACTTACTACGCCTTACCCTAAAACATATACCTTAATACTCTACCCCCTAGCCGCCTAAGACCTATAAGGACTCAGACACTATAGATATTAACACTAGAACCCTTTCCTATACCCTAAAAGGATCCGCTAAATAAGAGCGATGCATTAAATATGGCCTCTATTTTAAGTATAGAAGCAACGCTTATATCTCCAGCTACTACTCCATCCCTTTCCAAAAGAATTTACAAACAGTTAATACTAGCAGCCGTTTACCACACCAATCCTCTAGTTACTATCCCTAATCTTCACCTAGTTCTAGCCCCGCATTTAGCAAGCACCACTTATAGGGACGAAGTTATAACTAATGTTCTATAGAAACCCCTTCCTACTTACCACCAAAAGGTGTATTTTAGAGTTAAGTTACTTTCCAGGACAGCTATATTATAGGATCTCATTAAATGCATTAGATATTACAAACCCTAACTCTTAGGATCATAGTATAACCGTTAACTGCTGTGTTTAGTAAAAAGGTTAATAGGCTAATACTTAAGTCCTAATTAACACAGGAGCTAGCGGCATAGGATTTATTAACAAGATCTTTGCATAAGACAATAGGTTTACCCTAACACCCCTTAACTAGCATATTAACGTATTTGGATTTAATAGCAAACGGACTATCTTAGGCTGTATTACTTATATAGCAGCCCTAAGACTCTAATACCTAAACCATAAAGAATTAATTAAGCTCTTTATTACCACCCTAGGTCACCTAGTAATCCTTAAACAACCCTAGATAAAGCTACATAAGGTAACCATTAACTAGGACAACCTTAAGCTTCTATTTACTGCCTCCCGTTGCAAGTAGAAGTGCCTTATAACTTATAGCTTAAACCCCAAACCAAAACCCAAAAATTCCACCAAATTCCACAAACATAAGATTTTCACTAATATCCACTAAGGACCCGGAAATCACATTAAATCACATAAATTAACCCTAACTACTGCACTACCCTAAACTAAGCAGAAGCTTAATATACAAAAGTACTAAAAGAACTGGTATTCTACTATAAAAAAGATACTTAAAGAGCCCAAACCTAAATCTAACACCAACTTTATATCTAACACTAAACCTAAAACCAAACAGGAAACTATATAAGAAACTAAGGATAATCTAAGCCCACTTAACGCCTTAGATATCTATATAATTGGAGCTACTCTGCTTACATAACTTACCAGGAAACCAGAATATACAATCTTCACTATTACAATGGCCAATATTAAGAAGGCCTTAGCGCTAAAGAAGCACACTAACCCCGCCATAAAGGTACCAGTAGAGTACTATAAATACCTAGATATATTCTTATAAAAGGAAGCTAATAAGCTACCAGAACGCCGCCTATACAATTATAAGATTGTAATTAAAGAAGGAAAACATCCTGGATTTAGACCCCTATATAGGATATCCTAAAATAAACTTCAAGTACTATAGAAGTACTTAAATAAACATCTAGACAAAGGATTTATTAGAGCAAGCTTTTTACCTGTAGCCGCGCCAGTAATCTTTGTTAAGAAACCTAGCAGTAGTCTATACTTCTACATAAACTACTAAGCTCTTAACACTATTACTGTTAAGAACCAATACCTAATCCCATTAATTTAAGAGACACTAAACTAATTAAGTAAGGCTCGCTTCTACACAAAGCTTAATATTATCCACACATTTAACCGCCTCTGTATTGCGAAAGGAGACAAATAGCTTACTGCATTTCGTACTCAATATAGGTTATTTAAGTACTTGGTAATGCCATTTAGCCTTATAAACACCCCAAGTTCTTTTTAACACTTTATAAATAACACCCTACACCCATACCTAGACGTCTTTTATACTACTTATATCAATAATATCTTAATATATAGCAATAATCTGGCCAAATACTAAAAACATATTAAACTAGTCCTGTAAGCCTTGCGCGGAGCTAGCCTATAATTAGATATAGACAAATACAAGTTCTACAAAACGGAAGTTCTATACCTTAGACTTGTTATTTCTATAGATAGCATATAAATAGACCCTAAGAAAGTTAAAGTAATTATAAACTAGCAAGAACCTAAGAACATTAAGGATGTAAGGGCCTTTATAGGATTTACCAATTTCTACTAATAGTTTATTAATAACTTCTCCGCCTTAGTTTTACCCCTTATAGCCTTAATACAAAAGGATAAAGCCTTTATCTTTAATAAGGAATATAAGAAAGCTTTTACTTACCTAAAAGTTATATTTACTACCGCACCTATACTCTAACACTTTAACCTAAACTAAATAAGTATTATAGAAGCTGACTTATCCAACTACGTTACTAGAGGCATCCTGTCTTAATATAATAAGGAAGGAGTATTGTACCCTATAGCATACTTTTTAAAATAACTAAGTCTAGTCAAATATAATTACAAGATCTATAATAAGGAACTGTTAGCTATTATCAGATGTTTTAAACAATGGCAACCCAAACTAGAAGGCTCCGGATTCCTAATTAAGGTTCTTAGCAACTATAAGAACCTATAATACTTTATAACCACAAAACAGCTAAGCCACTAACAGGCCCACTAGTTAGAATATCTGTCCCATTTCCGATTCTCTATTACATATCACCCAGGCGTTTAAGGCCAGAAACCTAATACCCTAACCCAACATTCCCAAGATATACCAGCTTAAAAAGAAGCGCGCTCCTACTGCAATTAGACTCTACTCCACCCTAAACTATTCAAACCCCCTACTAAAGATCTCTTAGTATACGCCCTTAAAATAACCAATTAAACCATTAAACAGATTATAGCTAACAAATACCCAAATAACAAGTTTATCCAAAAGACGCTTAAGCTAATTTAAGACGGCGTTAGACGCTCTAAAAGGATTTCTCTAAGTAAATACAAAGCCTATAGAGGCCGCTTATACTACCAGAACCATCTAGTTATACCTAACCATAATAAACCTAAGCTTAAGCTCCTTAAATATATATATAATCTACTAGTAGCTAGTCACCCAGGCCAAGGAAAAACCCTAGAACTGCTCTAATAAGAGTACTACTGGCCAAATATGCATAATATAATACGAAGATATATTACTAGCTGCTATACCTGCCAATAAGCTAAAGCTTTATATAAGACGTACAACGGCTTTCTAAAGCCACTACCTATTCCAGACCGAAGATGGAAAGATATCTTAATTAACTTTATTGTTAATCTCCCTAAAAGTAAAGGCTGTATAAACATTATAGTAGTTGTAAACTAACTATCTAAGATAAAACACTTAATTACCTACCCTAATATGTTAGCACCTACTGTTGCCCAACTGTTCCTAGACCATGTATAGAAACTCTACAGACTTCCTAAAATGATCATCTCTAATAAAGGCAGATAGTTTATCTCTATATTCTGGAAAGAACCAACTACCCAACTCTATATTAAAGCACTGTTATCTACGGCATACCACCTAGAAATAGATGGTTAAACAGAATATATAAATGCTATTATAGAACAGTATATCCAGATATACACGTTATATTTGCAGGATGACTGGATAAACTAGCTTATATTCGCTAAGTTTACTGCAAATAACTCCGTCTTAGAAACCATAAAGGTCTTCCTATTCCTGGCCAACTACAGCCAGCATCCGCAAATAGGTTTTAAACCCTTTAGTAACGTTCCTTACCTAGCCCATTAAGCCTTATAGGTTGTAGAAGTAAATAAATTTATAAAGAAGATAGAAGAACTATAAGAGTTCCTTACTAACAAAATAATATAGGCCTAATCTATCTATAAAGCTGCAGCAAATAAGAACCAAATCCTAGCACCGGCCTACCAAATTAGTAACTTTGTCTGGTTAGATATAAGAAACCTAAACATAAAATAACCTACTAAGAAATTTAATTGGAAGAACGCCAGCCCTTATAAAGTTAAGAAAGTTATCTCTCCTTATACCTACTAACTAAAGCTCCCTAATACGGTCAAAATCCATCCTATATTCCACACATCAGTCCTCCACCCTACTGCCCCTATATTAGATGCCCTACCTAGATAAATCCAGGACCCTCCCCCACCAGTTAAGGTAGATAGTAAGGATAAATACTTTATTAAAAGAATTAATAACATTAAGTACAACAAATAAAAACGCTAATATATATATCTTATAAAATAGAGAGGTTTTAATGAGCCTATATAGGAACCCATTAACTCTATAGGACTTACACAAGCTGTAAAAGACTTCCATAAACTCCACCTAGAACTACTACAGCCCCATCTCGCAAAAGCTTAAATTTAAAGGGGGGGTACTGTCATAGAACACCTCTGTAATACCTTACACACATCTACCTGTTTCCACCAACACAGTAAAAAGAGACTAACTGTAAGATAGCAATCTGTTATATTCCGCCAAAATCCACCAAATTCTACCATATTCCGCTAGAATCCACTAAATTCTGCCATATTCCGCTAAAGCCCACCAAATTCTGCCAAGTTCTGCTAGGACCGCCCCTCAAATCCTATTCTGCTCTGTGTATGTATTAACTAAGCAACCAAACTAACGATATATACCCTTTCTTCCCATTTCCTTACCTTCTCTCCTTACGCAACATCTTAACTTTATTACACAGTTTATATACATAGCTTAATAATATCTACTTTGCTATATATTATTGTCGCTTATACTCGCTCTATGACACTAGTAAACTAATTACTATGTAATTTTAATAGAAGCTATAAAGCTTATATAAAAGTCCAAATTTAAATTATTAGAATTTATTAGTAAGTAGTTGTTAAAATATTAAGGTATAAATTTCCTAATTTTTAGTAAGTTTTAATATTGGATACTTAGTGGTGCCAGACACTTAATAGTGAAGTACGTTACTTATTAAGTTTCTTATACTTATCTTATAATAGCTTATTATATAATATTATCTAAAGAGAGGTAATAGGCTTCTCTAATTCTTAGTATATTTTCTAAAACTATTAAATCTTTAAAAGTATTGTTTTCTGCCACTTCTTTCTCTAAAATATTTTAATATACTTTATATAATAATTTAGGTAAAGGATAAGTGCAGCGGTATAAAGAGGTGAGTTATCTATTCTCTAGTAGTTGTTACGAAGTTTGTATAGAGCAGTTTATTAATAAAATAGGTTAATTAATTAATAATCTTGACTTAATTGTTAATTGATATCTTCTAATAAGCCCTTAGGGCTTTAAGCTATAAAGAGACTTTATAGTGCACGGGCTCCGTACATGTGACTTATGCACGTAACCCACGCCTTTAAAGAATATAGATTATCTAACACACCCCCTTAGCTTTAAGCTCTTTAAGGTCAAAGCTAGCCACCTTCTTATGTCTGTAACGGAACCTTGTAGTAGTAACTACGGTGGGTCCTATTATTGGGCTAGGTATATAGGTAAGAACAGTTTAACAATATAATAATAACTGGTGGAGTAGTTGCCTAACAGATTAACTCTAATTGTATTCTAAGATTTACTATAAGGAGAGAACTATCTATGGTAGGGACTGAGGTCCTTTAAATACACAACCATACTCCTAAGAAATCCTCTCTTATACGTGAGGTACGTGTTATACGTGTTATACGTAGGCGTACACCGCGTATACTACGTACACTGTGTATAATATTATGTGACTTGCTTACTATTCCTTGTTATATAGTTCCACTAGCTCTATCCTAGACCGTGCTTATATTAACTAACTAGCTTCCTCCAACTCTCTCCCAAGTAGTCGTAATATTATACTTAAGCTGTCCGTAATACTATCTCCCTTCTCTTTATCTTTGTCCTTAAAGATTCCTAACATCTCCAAGTCGCTTACTAGAGGTATGATGTCCGTTTAATTAGTCTGGTTAATATCCTTACTTATTATGCCTAAAGCCTCTTCTTCTTTATAAGCGCAACGCTATGCTTATACTATGGCCGCCATATTATTGCTTAGTAAGATAATGCCATCTCTATATTCTTGTTGTTTAAAAGCGGGGTTGGTATATATTACGATAGCGAGTCCCTTATCTTAACAACCCTTGTCTTATACAGAGTGCACTAAAGCAAATGTTTAATTATCCTATAATATTCGTTCCGTCTCTAACACTAAGTATACGCGTCCTATAACTCTTAATAGTCTTTAAGTTCCCTAAGTAACTTGTTATAGGGTCTTATGTTTAATCTACCACTATAAAGCTTAAGTCTAAGTTGGCTGCCGCGCGCGCCAAACTCTATTGTTCTGCTAAAGAGATAGCTTGGGCCCTTGAGGCTCAGCGTCGCTCGTTTAAGTCTTAATAGGTTGCGTTCGCTCGTTTAACCCGTCTTAAGAAGGTTCGTGAGAAGGTCCATTCTAAGGAGTAGAAACTTGTTTAACAGGGTCTGTCTAAGCTAGGTAACGAGAGGGTAGAGCTTCTAAAAAAGGAAACAACTTTAAGTAACATAGTAGTTGCTCCTTACGGGTCCCCCTTAGGTGGCTTGTCCTTTGGCGATCCTTTTTTAATGCTCCCTAACCTACTTTCTTCTGATACTTCTTTACCTTTCCTATAGCGTTCTCTAGGTTGCTTAGTGGTTCCTAGGTAGTCTTACTATAGCCTATCTACTTTACTTTATACTATATTTTATTATCTACGTCCTTGTAACTAATAATCTTTAAAACTTGCTATTTATCCTCTTCTTGCCCTCTATACGTATCTGCCTTATATACTAGTAGTTTAACGTTTCTGTATACTGGTTCTAGCATTGCAACGTATTATATAGGGTAGATCTTTATTTTAGCTAGTAGGTTTAACTTATATATAACTAATAAAATCCTTTACACAATTTTAAAAGGTCCTAGTCTAACATAGTCTAACTTCTTGCTTAGTTATCAACTTTTAAAATTTTTATATAGTAGCCACACTTTATCTCCCTCCTTAAGATCTGGTCCCTTAGATCTCTTAGTATTGTAGTACCTTTTTATTCGTTCTTGTACTAGTTTAGCTGTTTCTTTAAGGTTTATATAAAGATTCATTAACGTCTCCATTCTTTGCTTAGCTGTACTACTTATTTTCTTTACTTAATATAGCGATAATGATGTTCTTAGCTTATATCTATAATTTGCCTTAAATAGTAATATCCCTATTCCTTCTTATGGTGTTATATTGTATGCAAACTGTATAACTGGTAATAATAATACCCAATTATTTTATACGTAATTAATATAATGCCTTAGATACTGTTTTAGTGTGTAGTTTAATCTTTCTATTTATCCGTCCATCTGCGGATAATATACTGTAGATATTACTGCGCGAACTCCTTATTCTACCAGAAACATTTCCTAAAATGCTGCTATAAATCTTAGATCTCTATCCGATATAATCTTACTTAGTACTCTATATCTTGCAAATACTTCTTTAATATAGATTCTAGCGACATCTTCTACTAATATCTCTTCTATGCATGCTATAAAGTATCCCCACTTTATAAGCTTATCTGCTATTACTAAAATCGCGTTATAATTTTGTCCTGTAATAGGATCTTTTAACTTTGGTAACTTAATAATAAAGTCCTATAATATAACTTCCCATGGTCTTTCTGGTATTTTAATAGGTTATAGCCCTCTATACAGCTTATACCTTGTTAGTTTGTTTCTTTAGCAATCTAGATATTCTTTTATAACTTGCCTTGCTAGTCCCTGGATTCCTTAAATAATGTACTCCTTTTAAAGTCTTAACACTAAGCCTATAGCTCCGTTATATCCCTATATTATTTCCTTGTGAAACTCTTTTATAAACTTCTCTGCAATTAACCTTAGAATATAAACAGCTTCTCTATTCTTATATTACTTTAAGTCTAGATTCTTAAGCTATACTTCTTAGATCTTTTATATCTAATTACTTTTTAGTAATTTGTGGATCTAACTTTCCTTAGTTGCTGAAATCTTTAAATAGTTATACCTAATTAATCTATCTTAATCCCTTCGCAATAAAGCTCCTAATGGCTTTTTATTATTCTGTAGTTTAGCCTTTTTACTTAGAGCATCTGCTCGTGCATTGTCTATACCCTTAGTGTACTAAATCTTAAAATGGTATTCTATAAGCATCTCCGCCTATCTAACCTATCTTTGGTTAAGTTCCTTTGTTATTAGGAATCCTATAAGGTTCTTATAGTCCATCTTAACTATAAATAGTTTCTCTATGCCTTATAAGAATACTCTCTATTCCTTAAGTACTATAACTATACCTAGCAGCTCCTTGTTATAAATGTTATAGTTTAACTCTGGTAGTGTCATCTTTTAACTATAGTACGCTACTGGATGCCATGCGTTCTAGTGCTTTTATAGCAAATATACTCCTAGTATAAAGTCTAATATATCTGTCTTAACAACCGTTTCTAACTTTAGTTGGTAGATTTTAAGGACTAGCTCCTAGGTAAATAACTTTTTAAATTCTTAGAACAGCTTCTTTTACTCTATTCCTTATACCCACAGTTCCTCCTTCTTTATTAGCCTTGTAAATGGTTTAATACTCTTTAACTATTACGCTATAAACCTTCTATAGTAGTTGCAAAACCCTAGGAACAATCTTAACTATATAATATTCTCTGGCTCCTACCAACTTACTATAGCTTTAACTTTCTTTAGGTCCATACTAATATTTTCTAGTTTAATAATAAATCCTATAAAATCAGGTTTCCTTATAAAGAACTCGCATTTCTTAATTGCTACTAGCATCCGTTCTTCTTGTAGTCTCCTTAAAACCTATTTAACGTGTTCTCTATGTTCTTCCTTACTTATTAAGTAGATAATAATATTGTTAAAATATACTATAATAAATTTATTAAGGTATTCTCCTAATACACTATTAATTCACTTCTGGAACATTGCTAGTGCATTTATAAGCCTAAATTGCATAACTAATAGCTTATATAGTCCTTTCTTTAACCTAAAAGCTGCTTTCTATTTGTTACCTTTCTTAATCCTAATCTAATAGTACGCCTACCTCAGATCTATCTTTGTAAAGATTTGCGTATTGCCTATTCTGTCTTGGATTTTACTAATTAAGGGTAAAGGATACCTATCCTTCTTAGTAATGCTGTTTAACTGTCTATAGTCTATACACATCCTAAGTTTTCCGTTTTTCTTTAGGACAAATAGTACTGGATATCCTATTAATAACTATAATGGTCTAATATATCCCTTTTATAAGTTCTCCTGGACAAACTCCTTAAGCGCTACTAATTCTATTTTAGTAAGCTTATAGACTGGAAAGAACTTTAGACTAGTTCCCTCTTCTAACTCTATCTTATAGTCCTATGCTGTATATTCTAACAGCTTTTTACTTTCTAGTAACTATAACTTTTTACTATACTTATAGTATCTCTTTGGTATATAACTTAAGCTTCGCTTAGTCTCTTTATATATCACTCCAACCTAGTACCATACTAACTTGGTTTACTGTTGCATCTTATATTATTAAGTATCTCTAATATTAACCTAACCTGTAACCCAATTAATCTTTAGATTATATTCCTATAACTAAGGCATCCCTAGTATCGCCTTGTCCTATCCTAATAGTAGGATATTAAAAGACATTCTAACTGGTCTCCCTTTAATAGTTAACTAAATAGGTCCTATTTTAAGATTAATAATACCTTCTCTATAGGCTATCTAATCTCCTAAAATTGTTGTAAGTGGATATAGGTGTTTCTTTTGTCTATATAGTAACCCTATCCTTTCTACTATTACTAGTAATATGTGGTTTCTTATTACTCCACTATCTATTAACGCTTTAAACTGCTAGTCTTGCTACTTAATTTATAAATTTAGGTATTGTTTTTAAATTCCTTTAAGGGTTTAAGGCTCTAACACTAGTTCCCTCTAGTCCTGTACGCCTCCCCTTTTCCTAACTATTAGCTGCTAGATCCCGCTTATACTTAGTCTAACTTTAGCTAATACTTAGTTTATTTTTTGTCCTCTATATGCTATAAATAAGTGTTTTCTGGGCACTCCCACCACTATTATCTGTCTAGGCATTCTTCTGTAAGGAATCTTCCTAGTTAAAGTATTAAGTCCCCTTAACCTTATACTTCTACTAGGTGCTATCTATGCATATACTTAGCATCCCTAAACCGCTTTTCTTTTAGTGCCTAATATATCCTAGTTAGGTACTTCTGGTTCTTGTCTTTTAGTACTCTATATATATTGCACATATTATCCACACAAGCTATCTACAATAGTGTATAATACGCTAAGTGACTTAGGTCTACTTTTAGCTTATCTTTACTCTTAAGTTTAAACCTCTATCTAGCCGATTTAACTATTAGTCTTTCTTCTACGGGTACTAAGACTTATCTCTTACTTCTCTAGTCCCTAGATCCTTCTTCTAGGTTCCTTAACATTATAATTAATACTCCTTTAATATAACTTATACGTTTTTCCATAATGGGTTAGTCTTAGATAACTTTTTTATTTAGCCATATATAAAAATCTACCTATTTATTATTGCTTTGTTGCCTATACCACTTTCCATATAACTGGTTTAGTGTATATAGTCTGTCTATAAGAAAGTACCTTATTATTGCTGTATTATAATATCCTTTGGTATATCTTTCTTTAAACCTAGTTAGGATGTCTAGATTCTCTTCTTATTCCAGTTTATCTAACTACTTTACCCTAGGTATCCCTGCACTTAGCCTATTAGTAATTCTTTATATAGGTGCTCTGTCCCTTATATAACCTAGTATACTAGATCTCTTATCTAGTTTCTATTCTTGCTATATAATAATTCTTACTCTAAACTTATCTATAGTTTTTTATTTTCTGCGTCTTGTAGCTAGGTCTTTAAAGTCGTCTTACTTCTTAATCCCTATATTAACTTTTTAATCTTTAGGCTAAATACTGCGTTTACCTAGAACTGTTAACGTTCTTATTTATTCCCTAAACTTATAGTTCTTAAACTTACGTCCTATACTCATTTATTTGTCTATAAACTAAGTTGCTACCCTTTCCTATTAGTTTTCTTCCGTTATGGGTTCCTAAGCTATCCTTATTATATCTTACAAGTCTAAAGCCTTTCTTATCTTATTGTAAGAGTCTTAAACCTATGGCCTTTTACCTTTATTAAGTAATAAGCTAGCACTAGTAGTTATCTACTTACTTAGTTTCTTCTAAACATTATTCCTTTTATCTTGCGAAGCGATGGAAATCGTATCCAACGGTATTATAATACCCATTACTAAACCCTATTCTGTAATGGTTTTAGTTTCTACTTCTATTTTAACTTTTTTAAGGTCTGCTTGCTCCTAGTAAGCTACCTTTATTACCTTATTATCGGTAAATGCTTCGCCTATGTTAAATTTATTATCCTTAATGTCCAATCTATAAGCTAGTTCGTTAGTTTCTCTAAACTTAGATAATAATAGCTCCTACAGCTAATAGCTTGCGCCATACTTAGCGTCCTTATAAATTTAGTATACGTTATTGTAATAAAACGCAAAACTGTTAATTAAACACTCTTTTATTCCTTATAGTGCACCATCGTCTCTCTATACATATGTGTTTTCTGCTAGTCTGGTTCCCTTTACCGCATAGTTACTCTAACCACCTTTATAGTCTCTGGCGAAATAACCCTATTTTCCGTGATTTATATAAGCTCTATCTCTAAACCACTAACTTTGCTATAGAGTCTGCCTAAACGTCTTCTACTACTAAGATCCCTAGTTTGGCCTCTACTTCTTAGTCCTTTAATTACTAGATCCTTAACCTCTGGGTTTCTATAGTTTCTTTTCCCATCTTTAGGTTTCTTTGGTACTGTTTAGGTCCATTAGCTCTACGCCATTCCATAGTTTTTAACTCTATATTGGTCGTTGCGTACTCTGCGCCTTATACAACTATAGAACTCTATTTTAACCTCTCTTAGCCTATTCCCTTTAGTAGATTCTATTATTAATCTTTATTAACTAATTTATTAACTCTCTTAGAGTATCCGCATCTTCTATTAGGATAATTATATCCTAGACTTTAGCCTTAAGTCCCTATTTATACTATGCTATAAGCGCCTTGTTATTCCACTTAACCTATATAGCTAGTGTTTAAAACTGCGTTATATACTTAATTACTAAAGTATATTATACTAAGTTCTAAAGCTTTTGTTCCGCTGTAGTTGTTGCCTCTAGGTCTCTAAATATCTATATTAACTATTCTACGAACCCGTTCTAACTGGTAAATATATACTATACGTCCTAGTTAGTAGTTGTTATGCTATTAGCCTATATCTCCGTAAAATACGGTTTAAACCACTTAAGTACCCTTCCCATTAGGAATAACCCTACGTAGGCTACTTAATCCAACAATATTACTAACTTCGCTCCTTCATATATAATTTTAAAGTGTATTTGCGTAAGAAATCCTTTAAGCTTTAACTTCTCTCCTAAAAATTATTTAATTAAAGGTAACTTAATCTTTGCTGCTCTAATTCCATTAATATATTCTTTAAGTATTCTATTATTATCCTATAAGTGATTAACCACCTCTTATAACTAACTTCGCGTAATTAACTAAGAATCTATACCTACTATACTAGTATCTCCTCCTGCGCTTAAGGTTATGGCTGCCGTTAACGGCGTTATAACTAGTACTTTAGGTGGCATGTTATTTAACCTTGTTTAATACCGTAACCTTAGTAGTAAATATGTAATAGAACCTTATAGCAGTAACTACAGTGGGTCCTATTATTAGGCTGGGTATATAGGTAAGAATATTTAACAATGTAATAATAACTAGTAGAGTAGTTGCTTAATAGATTAACTCTAATTGTATTCTAAGATTTACTATAAGGAGAGAACTATCTACGGTAGGGACTAAGGTCCTTTAAATACATAACTATACTCCTAAGAAATCCTCTCTTGTATATAAGGTACGTGTTATACGTGTTATACATAGGCGTACACCGCGTATACTACGTATACTACGTATAACATTATATAACTCGCTTACCATTCCTCGTCACATGGTTCCACTGGCTCCATTCTGGACCGTGCTTATATTAACCAACTAGCTTCCTCCGACTCTCTCCTAAGTAGTCATAACATCGTACTTAAGCTGTCCGTAACAATGTCCGTTAATAAGTTAATTAAACCGTAATCTTATTTAAATTCTTCTGTCTTGCTCTAATACTGTCCCTTAGGTCCTCTAGTTACTATAACAGTTCACCAGCACTACGCTAAGACACGAGACCGTCGCCTAAGAGGCTCCAAGACACAATTGACGCTACCCTCGTATGTCTCGGATACGGTTAAATATTGAGTCATAGACTACGGAGTTCCGGGTCTACTTTTATGTATTTAGTTCACTTGATTTCCATAGATTTAGAATTAAGTCGCTTATTTAATTCTCCCACACTTGCACTGTTACAGTTACTTCTCCTTATTTAGCCGCTCCTTAATATCTACTATTCTAATTATATTAATAAAGCTTTAAAACCTCTGCTTAGGTAGAGCCTTTATAAGTCTATTAGCGATTATCTCCTTTATTGCTGTCTATTAAAATTATACTTATCTTATTATATATTCCTAATATAGCTAGTGTTAATAGATATTAATATATTATAGCTTTATAATTAGCTTTACTATATCTTCTATAATTAGTTAGAGCATCTAGGTGTTGTTACATTTAATAATTAAGGGCTTATTTAGGTGTAATATTATTGATTTAAACAACCTGCTAATAAAGATAGCTTCCTTTACTGTCTATAATAGGGCTAACAATTTGGCTTCTATGCTTAACGTTATAACTATACCCTACTTATTTGCTCTTTAGGCAATTAGCCCCCCAAATAGCTTTATAATATATCTTTATAAGCTCTTTTTATTAATAGAGTTATCTGTAAATAATGCGTTACTGGCATAGATAAATAATTGCACTTTACTTCTACTGTCTCCATTGTCTTATCCTTAGTCGTATATTCCTTTATCTCTCCCTCTACCGTTTATTCCTTCCTTATCTCCTCTATAGTAGATTGCTCTACTTCTTATGCTATATAGGTATTAGATAACTCTATCTACCACTTAATAGTGCTCTTAGCCTAGGTTCTAGTTAAACCTTACCAGCTATAATACTATAAAGGTAATATCTAGATGTGTTATAGTGGCTGTATAGAGTACTAAGCCTAATTTTCTCTAATATAGTATTGTAGAGGCTAGTAGGGATATAGGGCGGACTAATAGGTCTATATTAGGGGACGGACACGTTTAATAGATTAATTAGTAATTAGTAGGAAGGAGTTCTAATTCTGCTATAGGAGTATCTAGAAGACGCCCTTTAAGATCTATCTTATACTAGTTAGCTATCTTCTTAATATAGGCTTTCTGGGATAGCTATAGGAGCCTCTAGCTATAATTGCATAGCATATAGATTCCTAGGAACTATTTTAGCTCGCTAAGAGTACTTATCTAGTATTCCTTACTTAGCTCCTTAATTACTTCTTAAGCTTTCTTCTTATCTGGCTTTTAGTAGTAGAAGATAATATTGTTAATATAGAAGAAGACGACTATTTTATCTTTTAGTATAATATATGGCTCCTAAGGAACCTCTTTAAAACCTAATTTGTTTAATAAGCTTATAAGATTCTTTTGCCATAGTAGAGGGGATTGTTATAGTCCGTAAAGGGCTTTTTTTAAGCGTAGTACTTTGTTTATCTTTCCTTTATTAAACCCTAGCAGTAACTTTATATAAACAACCTCATTAAGATTGTAATAGATAAACGCATTAACTATATCTATCTGTATTATCTCTAGGTTAAATTTTACAGTAATCGCCATAGGTGTTTAGAAGGTTGTACTAGCTAATATAGTAGCTCTTATAGGTAGGTCTCCTGGGGCCTGTTAATTTCTTTATACTACTAAACGTGCCTTATATTTCTGGAGGAATCCGTACTTATCTATCTTATAGATAAACACCCATATTAAGCTAAGGACCTACTATCCCTTTATATACTTTTTATTTGTTTCTTAAAATAACCTTATTTAATAATAAGATAGGAGGTAAGCTTGTTAAGCTTCTTAGAATTAATCTTAAAGAGGATATATATTAAGGTTGCGGATTAACTAAGGTAGCGAAGGTAAGTTCTTCCTATATAGTCTGACATTACATATTCTACGTAATTTCAGCTTGCTGTTGTTAAGTTAACTATTAAGGTTAAACTTCCTTCCTGCTAAGAAGGCGCCTTAATAGGCTAATATAATTCTTTTAGTAATAAAGTCTTTAAACCTATTATTGCAGGCTTCTTTAAATAAGTCTTTAACTAAGTTATTAAATACCCCCTAAGTGTTAAACGCATCTCCTATTTAATAAGTAATGTCTTAATTAGTACCTTATATATTTAACTTTATAGGATACTTAACATAAAAGGCATATAGAGATTCTTTGTCTTCTTTTATTAGAGGTGGTATACAATACGCATTTTTAAGAGCTCTTATAAGCTTAAGATCTGCTAACTTATTAAAGGTTTAAACTGGCTTATTAATATTATCGTCTTCCTCTTAAATTAATGGTTTAAATACTTCTTTATTATCTTCTAGAAGGACCTTATTCTTAGTTAAAGTATTAGGGAGTTAAATCTTCTTAATTAGCGTATCTAATTTGGTATATAGATCCTTTAAAATATCCGTTCGCTTGCCGTTAAAGAACGTCTTTTTATTAAAGATAACATCCCTAGTAGAGATAACGATACCCTTATATAGGATCCAGATCCTATAGATATTGGTAGAGTTATAGCTAATAAGGTAGCTAATATGGGCTTGCGGATCTAGCTTGCTTAGCTTTTTCTTCTTTAGCTAGGCGTCTAATATTATCGCGTATACCCTATAGCTATAGGCTTTTAGGTGCGCTAGTTACGGCTTTCTTAATTTTCTATTAGCTAGGTAGGTATAGAACCTTTTATATAGCGATTTCTAACCATTACTTTCCTATGGCGTTTAATCTTAAAGGTAGACTGCATAGTTAACTATTTTATTCTATAGATTATGTAGTAGATTAGCAGTAATTTTTATTACACGTACTCTCTTAATAATTACACCCCTTAAGCGTTTGGCGGTACTATTTTAAGCTTAGATATATAGCGCTGAAGGCTTAAATATAATCCCTTATGTCTATAGCTATTTAAGGGTTTTTCTTTTTCCTAGCTTGTTATCTAATCTAATAGTGTTAACCTTAAGGTTATACCTTAGACGAATCTATTAGATGAAATCTTTAAGTACTTATAGTGTCTCCTTCTCTTTATTATGTATTATTATAAAATATGGGAAGGTTCTTCCTAAGAAGGCGTTATAAATAAATATGACTTATATAAATCTAGTATGCGCTTCTTTAAGGTTAGTCCAGTTAATATAGAGGTTAAGATAAGGTTTATTAATATTCTGTTTTAAGAACCTTCTTAAGACCTAATGTTTAATTTTAGTAAAACCTTAATATTAATATTCCGTTATCTTTGGGCCTTAAAGCTTAATTTTTAAGGCGTTAAGACCTAGATAATAAAGGCTTATAGGTCTTAGATAACCTAGACGCAGATATTATAGATATATATTACCTTTTAAATCTGGACAAGCGTCTTTTAATAATACTCTATGCTTCTATTACCAGTATAGCAGTTAGCGTATATTAAACGCTAATAGACTTCCTAGTTAGACATATTTAATAGTCTATTATCCGTAACGTTCTTCCATTTAATATAGGATTATATTGTCCTTCCAAACTAGAAGATTATTATCTCCTTTATTGCCCTAGTAGTACTCTTACTTTTAAAGCAGACGGAACGACACTAGATTTATATTAAAGTCTATATAAAAGGCAACATCCTTAAGATATAGGATTTCCTTGCTTTTATCTAGTTTTATAACTTAGACAGTAATATTACTGTAGCCTAGTATAGGTACTTCTAAGCTGCCGGCGATAATATATTTATATCTTAAAGCTTTCCCAAAGTTATAAAATAAGAGAGTTTATTAAAGATATAGAGAGTGGTTCCTAAGTTAAGAATAGTTAACAGCTTTAGTAGATAGAGTTGACTGGTATAATATAATTCTAGAAATATCACATTTGCTTCTCCCTTAATCTTAACTGTCTTATAACTTGTCTCATCCTATTATTATTAAGCCTAATCTTCTTATTCTTTAAGTCTAATTTTTATAACTTAGTTAGCAAGATCCTTATTCTTTTCTACCTCCTTTAGTACCATTTTAATACGCGTATCTCTAATTATAACTCCTATAGGTCTCTTGTCTTTAAATAAACACTAATAGTCCTAAATAGAGTGTCCTTATATTTCACACGCTAAGCACTTAGGCGTTAGCTTCTTATAGGACGTCTCCTTATCCACTAGTATCCTAGCTCTCTTTAAGCATCTATTATATACTAAGGCCTTTCCTCTTTATAAACCTTTAGTAGTATTAGAGTAATCCTTAGTGGCTTACTCTGCGAAGTCTATATTAAAGGTACTGCCTCTTATAGTAGTATTAGCTTTCTTTAAGGGTATTCTAAGTCCTTCTTATAGCTCCTTTACTACTCTACGGTATTTAGAAGATCTTAACTTCTAAGGGTTATTTAACTTAGTAGTGTACTTTATATAATAGGTATCGCTAAAAGGTTAAATAATATCTGCTAAATTTTAAAGCTAGATTCTATCAGATATTTAAGGGATCTTATACTTCTCTCCTATGGATAATATATATTCCCATTAATCTAGCTATTAGTTTAATTTTAATAACTATTTAAACCCCTTAAGGGCTTCTATATACTAGTATTATACCTTCTTCCTAATAAATAATAAGGTAGGTTCTATATTCTCCTTTAACTAGGATAGCTATTCTTTAATAGTTAAGGAAAGGTTAAGCAGTAGCTTCTTCTAAGTTGATACTGTGGATATAATCTAGGTACAGATCTATTAAAGATAATCTTCCTGTTTTAGGAAATACTTTATATCCTAATTATAGTATTGTCTACTATTTTTATACGCTTTTTATTAATTTATTAAGAGCTATGCATATAAGGTTATATTCTTATTAAAATTTATAACCTTTAAATAAGGTGGTTTTTTAAGTAGACCTTTTTAAGGTGCTTTATGGCTGGGTTAATATATGCCTAAATTTGCTAATTTACGAGGGCTTAGAGTTGCTATAGCTATTATTCCTAGTCTTCTAGCTTATTGAGGATAATTGTTATTAACGAACTTAATATTAGTGGAGTTATTTAACTAATAGGTAAAGGAGGAATTAAGATGGTATTTTATTATTAGAATCGTCCTTGTTGTTAGGATTGTCCTTATTGTTAGGGTCGTCCTATAATAATTAAGGTAGGATTTCTTGTAGAATTTTATGGAATCTCGTGGAATCTTATAGAAGACTCGTCCTATAATAATTAAGATAGGATTTTGTTAGAGTCTACGTCCTTAACGATAAGGTGTCAGAGTCTGACAATAAGGTAGAATTTCTTTAAATAATTAAGTAATAGCTGAATAGCTTTTTAAGTCGGCGGACCGGGCTTATAACTGTTACGAAGTTCGTGTAGAGCAGTTTATTAATGAAATAGGTTAATTAATATCTTCTAATAAGCCCCTAGGGCTTTAAGCTACGAAGAGACTTTATAGTACACGGGCTCCGTATACGTAACTCGTGCATATAACCTACGCCTTTAGAGAATATATATTATCTAATAGTAGTACTTATTAAACTTTGCTTATATATTCTTTATTTAAAGTAAGAGAGCCTTATTTAATATTAGCCTTAGCTTAAAATAAAGTAGCTAGAGAGTTATATAAAAGAGTTCTCTATATATTTAATATTACGGCGCTGGTGGAAAACGGTGGATTATAGTAGACGTTATGGTAGATGTAGAGTTACGTAAGCTTACGTAACTTAAGGATTATATAAGACTTTAAGTAACGCTGCCCTTCTTCTCCTTTCCTTTCTCTAGCTTTGGATCCTCGTTTATAGACTATCAATTATATAGGCTTGTGCGTCCCTCTTGCTGTGCTCATGCCTCAATTAACTAAGTCGCTAATATTATCTAAAGCTCGTCACCACTCTCTCTTCCTAAAAAGAAACTTAAATATATCTATAAAACTATAAATAGAATAAGGAAACAGAACAGGACCTTAAGGACATTACTAGAACTAAAAGAACATAAACAAAACGTAAAACCTAAAGAATAGGACACGCACGGACCAGAACCCTAGAAAATAAATAAACACTGGAAATTACCTAGTACCCCTACCACTATGCTAAGAAATATAGTAGCTAGTAAAGCCGCTACAGGACCCACAAATACCTCTAATAGTGAAACAGTCGCCGTCTTAACCCCCTAGGAAGAGCTTGCAGTAGCTAATACTAAAATTAAACAGCTCTAAGAGCTGCTTAAAACTAGAGACACCCCTACACTTAGCAATAAATTATCGGACACCTAGAGGCTTACTATGGTCCTTAAGGCCCTAGCCTAACGTACAGTATTAGCATTATTACAATCCGCGAAGGTTGCAGACCCCCTATTACTTATAGATGGAACTAACCCTATATTTAACAACTAGAAACTTTAACTATAGGATAAGCTTAAAGTTAATGCGGACCACTTTCCTAATGCCCAAGCTAAAATAGCATACGTCTTTGGCTACACTAGTAGTAACGTATAGATATACCTATATCTATAATACGCCTAGGACTTAGCAGACCCCTTCCTCTCCAAAGAAGAGATAATTAACTACCTATCTTTTATTTATAAGGACCCCTTTAAAGTATAAAACGCCTAGCTTAATTATAAAAGCCTAAATATAAAAATAACAGAGACCTTTTTAGCCTTTTAGACCCACTTTTTATACTTAGCTAGACAGGCTTAAATCCCCTAGAAAGATCTAATAATAGACCTCTTTAACAAGCTTACCCTAGACCTATAGCGCGCTATACTACTAGTTTATACTACTATATAGACGCTTAAGGAACTTATAAACTAATACCTAGCTATTAACTAGGGCCTTTGTTAAATTAAGGCATATACTAAGCAGTATAAGACTAGAAGCTCTGCCAATTAAAATATAAGTACTACTAGAACGGGCCGTAGCGCCCTAGTAAGATCTACAACCCCTATAGCACTAGCCGTATAGCCCGCCACTAATTTAGCAGCTAGTTATGTAGCTAGTCCTACTAGGGGTCCAGCGAATGCCTTGCCTATGTATAGCAACCCCTATACATAGGCCCTTAGTGATTAGGGGGCTTACTTCACTTGCGGCCAAAAGGGCTATATTATAAAGGATTGCCTAATAAATGCAAAAGCGGGCGAGGTTCTGTTAATCTAGAAGGATAGTATAGAGTTAGAAAAAAAGGAACCTTAAAGGAAAACTCCTCTCTAGGATTAAAAGGGATTAATATATTATATATTAATCTAGGTCGGCTAGTTAGTGGAAGAAGCTATATTATCCCTTATACTTTATTCTATAATAGATATTAAGTTTTAGCCTCTGCTTTAGCTAACTCTAGAGTAAATACCTTTGCCTTAATAGACACCCAGTATACTATAAAGCTGGCTAATTTTCTAAATGCACCCCTTAAAGAACTGCCTAAACCAATTCCTATTCGCGGGTATAATAGACAGATAGGGCCACCTATTATAATGATTTTATGGATTTACCTCCGTGTTAACGGATAAAGGTAGTATAATGTCCCCTTGCTTATTACAGACCTAGGAAGCCACAATATAATTTTAGGAAGAAAATGGCTAGCCTATTTAGGCCTATAGCTTAATATATAGAGCAGACGGCTTATCTGGCCCAAAACTCTACCCCTAACCCCTTCCTTTATAAAAGAAATTAGCATTATAATAAAAAACCTTATGCGGCTATAGGTAGACACCATTTACTAGGCTAATACTATATATAGAGACCAGGCCTTTAAGAAAGATATATAGCTTAATCTGTAATAGGTCCGCATACTACGCTACCCCTAGACTACTAATATCGCGCCACTAATACTAGAAACCTAGGAAGTCAGTAATAAGCCAGATAGCTTAGGCCCTATATAGCTATAAAGAACAGTAAGGAATATTAGACACTATACTAAATGTATAGACTAGAAAGATAACTTACGGAAGATAGAATAGGAGCTAAGGAGGGTTATAAACCCTTAGCTATAGAATACAGTCCGTGGAACGTCTGTAAAGAAACCTATAGGCCTCCCACTAGTTAATATCTACTATATTAGCGCTATAGGATTCTACCAGAACTTAATATAGCCTAACACTATTGCCTTTATAACTAGCTTATATAAAATTAATTAGATTATTAAAGACAAGGAAGCTTTAGCCTATAACTAGTTTAGTAGGGAAAGTAGGCTTATAGATAAGGAGCTAGTAGAACAAAAACTACTCTACTAATACTAGGAATTTAAAGATGTATTCTCTAAGGTAGTATCTAATATACTCCCGCCTTACCAACTATATAACTATAAAATTGAGATTAAGCTAGATAAAGAAAACACCCTTAGCTATAGCCCCCTCCGCTAGCAATCTACTAATAAACTATAGGCCACTAAGCAGTACCTTATTAACAACCTTAATAAGGGCTTTATTAAGCCTAGCTAAGTCCCCTTTACCGCACCTATTCTCTTTATAAAAAAGCCTAATGGCAGACTCTATTTCTATATTAACTACTATAAACTAAATTATATAACCCGTAAAGACTAATATCTGCTACCCTTACTTAAAGAAACACTAGCCCGTATAAATAAGGCTAAGATCTTTATAAAGCTTAATATCTGCTAGGCCTTTTACCGGATTAGAATAAACCCTAAATCTAAAGATCTTACTATATTTCAAACCCGCTATAGATTATATAAATATAAAGTACTACCTTTTAGACTGGCTAACAGACTGGCTATATACTAACGGTATATAAATAACATACTCTTTAACTACCTTAATAACTTCTATACAGCCTACCTAGATAATATTATAATTTACTCTAAGAATAAACTAGAATATAAGGAATATATCCGCAAAGTCCTATAACGGCTCCGCAAAGCTGGTCTCTAGGCCAATATTAGAAAGTTAGAATTTAGTATTAAGCGCACTAAGTACCTAGGGTTTATTATTAGTATAGATAGAATTAAGGCAGACCTAGAAAAAACGGCTGTAATTAACTAGTGGACACCCCCACGGACTATAAAGGGGGTGCAATTATTTTTAGGTTTTTATAACTTCTACTAACGCTTTATTAAGAACTACAGCAGGATTGCCTAGCCTCTTAACCGCCTTACTAGGAAAGACTAGCCATTTTACCTTAACGCTAGATATATGCAGGCCTTTAATAAGCTTAAAAAACGGCTAGTATTGGCTCCCCTACTTGCCCACTTTAACCTAGAATGGCCCTTAATGCTAGAAACTGATGCCTTAAATAGCGCAATAGCTAGTATTTTCTCCTAGAAGCAACTGGACGAAGAATAGCACCCTATTATATACTATTTAAAGACTATAATAGATGCTGAGCTAAACTACCACATCTATAATAAAGAAATGCTGGCTATTATCTATAGCTTTTAGCACTGGTGTATATAGCTAGAGGGGACCCCTAAGCCTATTAAGGTAGTTTTAGATTATAAGGCCCTAGAATACTTTATAACAACTAAGGCCCTTACAGCCTGGTAGGCACGCTAGGTAAATATCCTATCTTAGTTTAACTTCTTAATTATATATAGACTAGGCGCTATAAACTGTGCAGATACTCTTATAAGACGTAAATAGGACCTAGGTAATTAGGCAGCTATAAAGATCTTATTATAAACCTAGACACTACTATAACCAAAGCACCTTAACCCCTAGATATAGGTAGAACTAAGTACAGACTCCTTAGGTGCTAAGATATATCCTATTAACCCCTTAGGATTTAACTTTATTAACAAATTGCTATAGGTAAACTATATAGCCTCTTTCTTACAGGAATACTGTAAAAAGGCAAAGAATATTACCAGCCTATAGTCCCTTAAAAATGGATTACTTAAGCACTAGGAATAGCTAGTAGTAGTAGAGGAACAAAACCTATAGACTTAGCTTATTGCCAAAGCATATGCCTAGGTCTCTACGGCCTACCCTAGAAAAAATAAAACCTATAGGATTATTAGCGACCGCTACTACTGTGGAAGGGTACGGTGTCTCTCAGATAGGAAAGTCACGGTACTATCTATCTATTAGTCAGTTAGTTAGTCTGTCAGTCTGTCTATCTCTCTGTCGGTAATAAAGAAAGAAAAGAATGTATTTTAGTAGGTTCGTGATGTCTATAAGATAAGGAGGAAAGAAGGAGGAAAGCTAAAGCTTAATAAATACAGGAAAATGCCAAGACACTAAGTATGGGACATTTTACCCCACTATATACCTCCCCTACTAAGAACGTTGTCCCCTAACGTTCTATACTATAGAAGAATAGCCAAACGAAAGTAAAGCAAAAATAGAATAGAAAAAGGAAAGCATAAAATAGAATATAGGAAATCTCTTCCTCCTAGTAAAATACCTATTAGACACGCACTAAAATAAATACACCCATTAGCCGTACTAGTTGCCTATATACCATACCCACCAGCGTCACTAGTCGAAAGTATAAATATATATACTAGCCGCCCTAATCGCCTGTGTACTACACCTACTAGCGGTACTAGTTAAAAGCGTAATTCTACAGCCGTTATAGCCCTATAGAACTATTCCATAATATTTTTCTGTTATCTATAGCTAAGATCTGATCTTCCTACTAGTAACCAGAACAGTAAACCAGAAATAATAACGGCAGCAGTAACAGCAGTAACAGCAGTAACAGTAACGGTAGTAGAAACAGTAATAAAAGCAGATAGTCAGCGCGGTAAAATAAAATAGAATAGTTGGCGGTAGAACACTCGGTAGAAGAACTTAGTAACAGTTAGTAAGCAGTAGGACATCTAGTAACAGAACTTTTAATAGCAGAAATCTCAGTAGCGGCAGTTAGTTAATGATAGTTGGTTGGTAGCAGTTGGTTAAAACAGCAGTAGTAGAACAATTGGAACAGTGGAATGGAACGGTTAGTAGAAACAGCAGTTATAATTTGGAATAGCAGCAGTAGCAGTAGTAGCAGTGACAGAACGGTTAACGGCATTCGGTTAGTAGCGGTCGGTTAGTGGCGGCTAGTTAGACAGCGGCGGGGCAATTAAAACGGTATAGTATGGCGGCCAGGAGAGCAACAGTAGAACAGTTAAAACAGCATTAGGCCTAGAATAGGTTGGTTAGAACAATTATCTAGCAAATCTTGCAGTGGTACAGATCCGGCACAGTTAGATAGAATAGTAGAGACGGAACAGTTAGTTAAGATAGTAGGGACAAAATAGCTAGACGGAATAGTGGCGGTAGTAGTAGTAATAGCAGGGCAGTTAATCAAGATAGCAGAGGCTCTGGCTTAGTTTAATTATTTAGTTAGTTATTTAATATTAAAACTCTGCATCTGGCTCTGCATCTGGCTGTGCATCTAGCTATGCATTAGTAGCTCTATATTGCATACTCTGTGTTTATGTCTACGTGCGTGCCCATATGTGTGTCTGCGTGCCTGCCTTAACTGCCTAACGAAGACTGTCTAACTAGTTAGCAACGACGTGCTGCAACTAATCGTTTGGTTGTTTAATTAAGGTAGAAAGTCAGCCCGGTTAAAAGCTCTAATTGTCCTAACTTAAATGCGAAGACGGCGTTTAACTAATTAAGATTTAATAAGGCCCTAGCTTAACTTAAGGCGTCTTCTATTATATGTATAACCTGGGCTCTGCATTATTGCATGCTTAATTAAAGCTTTTAAATCTGTTGACGTTCCATTAAGGCTCTATATCCATAGGCTCTATACCTACGGACAGTTAATTAAGACTCTGGCTATGCAGTTATTTAGTTAAAGCTCTGCATCCGTAGTTAATTAAGGCTCTTAGTGTCTACTAGACGTCCAATCTAGAGACCTGTCTTAAGACTTCCTTCCTTATAAGCATAAACGGCAGTTTCCAGTAGACCATTTCCGCGGGCCTAGTGCTTTTATAAGACGTCCTTAATAGCTACTTTCTTTCCTTTTAGAGTCGCCTTTGCTCTTGGCTTCTTTGGCGTATCCTTAGGCTTTTATAACTGCTTCTTTACCCTAGCTATTAGCAGTACGCTTGCGTATCCTTGATCTTCTTCCAGCTTAAGAGCCTTCTTAGGATTGTCTTCTGCTTTTAGTCTCTTTATTATTGTTTTACTAGTTCTATACTTCGCCTAAGTCGTCCTTAACATCTTTAAGGCCATCCGGTAGCAGCTTCTTGGCTATTGTAACTACCTCCGTTGCATATCCCTTGCCCTTGTGTCTATAATACAGTCCTTTTATTAAGACGATTTCTAAGAAGTGCTAGCTCCTATACGTCCAATTCCTGTTCCCCTTATAATCCTTAACAAGATCCTTTACTAGTTTATCCTAATACAGCTTAGTCCTGTCTTCGGTCGTATAAGAATAGTTTAGGCTTATTATAGTTAGCTGCGTCCTATATATAATCTCTTGTAGAGCATCTTTGTCACTACCTCTTTGTATACTATTTTGCCATTTCCACGGTACTTAATTACTAATATTGTGTTATTACTTTTGTACAGATCCCTTCTTTACCGTAGTGTCCGTTCTTGTTGTGCAGCTAGCGCAGTACTGAATTTGGATGGCAGTGATAGTTATGCTGTAATTAGTCGTCGTTTAAATAAGGAATAAGGTCGGCCCGGTTAAAGGCTCTAATTTAACAACATTTGACTAACTTAATTTAGTAACGGTGACGTGCTAATATTAAGACTCTAGCTTAATTTGACTCTCTAATTAACTATAGCTTCTATGCAGTTATTCAATTAACCAAGGCTTCCGTGCAGTTATTTAATTAAGGCTCTGCGTCTAGCTCTATATTATATAATCAGCTCTGCATCCGTGTAATTAACTGAGGCTCTTTATACTGTTCTTATTATGTAGCTAGCGCATTTAAATTCTAGGGGCGGTATAGAGTTCTGCTAGCTCTATTACTAAATGGACTAATTAGGATTTTCTGTCCCCAGGATAGAAAATCACTATTAGTTCGTTAATAGGCGGTAAGCTAAACTAACATCTTTTGTAGTAGGTTAACGCGTTTGACGACGTGTCGTGGTTAAGAAAGTAAATATAAAAGGAGCTTTAGGAAATATAGTAATTAAGCAGACAAAATAGAAATCTTTTATACGGTTGTTACCTGCGTCCCCTTTCCCACCTTAGAACTTAACTGTCCCCTAGTTAAACATCCTATACCTACTGCAGAGCCTACTGCGGAGCCTACTATTAATGGCTAACCTGGTTAAGCGTCCGTCTCTAAGACTATCTCTAAGGATTAGAAGATTTATTCTTCTTTTTAGCCTCTACCGTCTTATCCGCAGGCTGTAATATAATCTGGATGTATTCTTCTGGTTATACATTCTTCTCCTATGGCAGAGCGGCTGTCCTAGCTGTACTGCTATCTCTAAGGGTTAGGTAAGTCTGCGGATATTACTAGCTGGGCATTACTAAGTCCGTAGGCTGTACTTAATAGTAGTCCTCCCAGTTTATATATATTTTGTTACTGTTCTTCAGCACTACTCCATTATGGAAAGTAGTAAAATTAGTTCGTAATATAGGGGCCTACTACTACGTCTGTTCTTCCTTTGGCCTGCCTAGGTCTGTTCCCTAGTATATATAGAGCTAGTTCTTAATACCTTCTAGCCGTCCTTTATTGCCGAGCCACGGAAGTACTAGTCTAGGTCGTTTACGTATCCTAACTACTAGTCTTCTTTAATCAGATAGATACACAAATCCTTGCTAAACAAGATCCTTAAACCCTTGGCATTTATACTAGGTAAAATGGTGACCTCCTCCATATCTAAAATAGGTCTGTAGGCCTTGTCCTCGCGTACCTTACTAACCTTATATGTTCTACTACAGCCGTCCAAAGGCGGTGGAATCTTGCGGATATTAAAAATTGTGCGGATATTAAAAGTCTTGCGGAGGTTAAAAGTCTTGCGGAGATTAACAGCCTTGTAGAACAAAGGGAGCTTAGCTACTTTTCTGTTAGTCTTTATATCCTTATACTAAGCCTTAAACTGCGGCCTAATCTAGCAGTATTGTGAACTTCCTTAGGTCTATCCGGATTTAGTTAAGGAACGGCATTAACCATGCAGCTGCCGTAAGCTCCGTCTTGGTCAGTTTTAGACTCCTTAGTTAGCTTAGCATTTCATCTATTTCTTAGTCTACAGTAGGGGGTAACTGCTACTGCGTTAGGGCTTCTCTATATACACCTAAGTTTAGAAGCCTTCCTTCTCTCCTGCGGTTAAGCTCATCCCTTTACTGCCGTAGCTCCTGTATAAGCTGGACATTCAGGGCGTCTTCTTCCGGAAGGACATCCATTTGCTTGGCGCCCTCTATAGCCACTATCCTTGACTCTATGGCCTCCTTCAGTCTTTTAAATATAAGGGTGCTAGGCTCGTCTACTACGGCTCCTATTTATTCCATTGCGTGCCTGTGGTATTTAATAGGAAGTCCTTATATAAACAACCACCCCTTCTCTTGCTTAGTAAGGTTTCCTACAGCTACCGCTTTAGCTAAGATAGTAGTAAAGTCCTATATATAGTGACGTAATTCGCCTGGCTATTCCGCAGATTTTTAAATAAAAGCTTCTATAAAGTCTCTTGTCTCTATACGTTAATAGTAGTTGTTTGCTTAGTATTCTGCCTTAAGCTTTTTTACAAGCTCCATCTAATTGCCAGCTGTGAATTTAGGCAAGCTTTGGATCTATATCCCTATTTAGTAATCGCAGTACTCTGGAAGGCCCTGGCGCTTCTCCATACTCATTACACGATGTTGGGTGCATAGCCGCTTGTACTGTTTAATAAACTGTAACACGTTCTGCCCTATAAAGTAAGAAGTCCTAGCAGTTCCTAGGGCCGGTATAGGCTGGACTATAACATAGACCTTATCTTGAGCCGTTAACTACTGGTTATTAGGTGCATCTAGAGCTTCCTTAGAAGCTTACAGGTAATCCTTATAGCTTTTATCCTTTGTCTGCTAAGGGTTATTAGTCCTAGGTGTTACAGGTAAACACTACAGTAGGTCTATTTGCATGGCCATAGTCTTAACAGAGGATGTCCCAGATAACTATCCTAGCGGGATATTAATAGGTGCATGCTTTAGCTGGTCTACTTATATAGCTATGTCCCTAACGGAAGGCGCCTGCTTCTTAATGCCTAAGGGGAGGTCTTCCTGGGAGAATACGGAATCTTCATCTTCTACTACTGCTAGGTCTCAATACGTCCATCTATTTTGGCCTACTGTCGTTCCATATAGTAGGTCCTTACGGAGTGCCTCTAGGGCCGCTACTAACATAATCCAGATAACTTAAAAGAGGACAAAGCTAAGCCAGAATAGGAAGCTTTTAAAGGCAGATTCAATCTCGTGTGCTCACGGCCTTACTTGGTATTGTCTCTGTTCTTAAAGGGTAGCGCTAGCTTCCTTTGCTGCCAGATATCTTAAATCTCGTTTCCATCTGACTAATTAGCCCTTAGCTTATTATCTCTATATCTTTAATAACGTTCTAGCCATGCTCGTGCGCGCGCAGGTAGCGAGATTTCAACCACTGGTAGTTATCTAATTGGCTTGCTGGTTCGCTTAACACCAAATTTCTAAGTATGGGCACCAAACCTAACTCCCGAGACCTTTTAACCTACACTATTTTGCTTCCTATTGCCACTCTTTGGCCTGTGCGTTGAGTCTAGCTATCCGTCTTTTCCGCTGTCTTTCTGTTTAGGGTCTGCTTGGTTCCCCTTGCTATCCAATACTGCCTAGTTCTCTAGTTCTCTAGTTCTGCCATCTCATCTATTGGTTTTTCTGTAGTTAGTTGTTCTTCTACAGCTAGCGGTTCTTCGGCAGTTGTAGTATATTCCTATATATCTTCTGTGTATGTAGCACTAGACTTCTAATCTAAAGAGCTTGCCGTCGTCCCCACGTGGAATGCCAAATAATATGTGGAAGGGTACGGTGTCTCTCAGATAGGAAAGTCACGGTACTATCTATCTATCAGTTAGTTAGTCAGTCTGTTAGTCTATCTATCTCTCTGTCGGTAATAAAGAAAGAAAAGAATGTATTCCGGTAGGTTCGTGATATCTATAAGATAAGGAGGAAAGAAGGAGGAAAGCCGAAGCTCAATAAATACAGGAAAATGCCAAGACACTAAGCATGGGACATTTTACCCCACCACACTACTAGCCCAGAATAGTTATAGATATTAACCGCTATATATAGAACTGCAATAACTGCTATAGGTTTATAATTCCACAAGATAAGACCCTAGGGCTATTAAAGCCACTCCTAATACCAGAACGCCCCTAGCAGTATATCTTTATAGACTTCTATAAGTTACCTATAAACCGCGATAGATATAATATAGTTATAATTCTAGTTAACCGCTTTAGCAAGCGCCCGTTCTTAATCCCCTATTATAAAAATATTAATGCTAAAGAGGCGGCCTAACTATATATCTACTATATCTACTAAATTTACGGACTACTAGATACTATTATATCTAACTATAGGCCGTAGTTTATATTAGCCTTCTGGAATAAGTTTACCTAGATTCTAGGTATTAGACTAAAGCTCTCTATAGCATACTACCCCTAGATAGACGGTTAGACAGAGATTATAAATTAATACTTAGACTAGAGACTCCAGCCCTTTGTTAACTACTTTTAGGACAACTAGGGTAAACTACTACCCATAATAAACTACGCCTAGGCAATCCTACCTTATAACTCTACGGGGTTCGCACCTATTTAGCTAAAAATGGGATACTTACCTTATATAAGCTTCGACTGGGAGAGACTAGAAGGACTATAAACCGTGCGCGAAAAACTATCTTATAAGGAAGCACAGCAGTATACTAGACGCTTAAAAGAAGTATAGACAGTAGCCTACAAGAACCTAGAGAAGGCCCAGAAATTGATAAAACAGTAGGTAAATAAGCATAGGCGCAAGCCTAACTTTACCGTAGGTAATAAGGTCTAGGTTATAATAAAGAACTAGAAAACAGAACGGCCTAGCTGTAAGCTAGACTATAAGATGATAGGACTATATAAGATCCTTAATAAAGAAGGCAATTTATATAAGGTTAATCTCCTAGATTTAATTAAAGTCCACCCTATTTTCTCACTAGATAAGCTATAGAAAGCTATAAATAACCTACTACCTAGATAAAAAAATAAGCCTCCACTACTAATTCAAGTTAATAGCGACGATGAATAGGAAGTTAATAAAATACTAGCCTATAAACTAGTATAAGGAACGCTAAAATACCATATCTAATAGAAAGGTTATAATCTAGACCTAACCTAGTACCCCGCCTAGAACTTTATAGGTTACCCTTAAAAGCTTAAAGAGTTCTATAACTAATACCCTAACAAGCTAGGACCCCCAAAGTATCTAGATAAATAGATAAAGTGCTAGTATAGCGAAGATGATAAGCTACCTGGCGAGTATATAGATAAGAACACCCCACGGACATAATACGGACATATAAAGCCTAAGGGCAGGATTTTTCGGAGGGGGGAGTAATATTACGGCACTGGTAGAAAACGGTGGATTATAGTAGACGTTATGGTAGACGCAGAGTTACGTGAGCTTATGTAACTTAAGGATTGTATAAAACTTCGAGCAACGCTGCCCTTCTTCTCCTTTCCTTTCTCTAGCTTTGGATCCTCGTTTATAGACTACTAATTGTACAGGTTTGCGCGTCCCTCTTACCACGCTCGTGCCTCGATTTGTAACGGAACCTTATAGCAGTAACTACGGTAGGTCCTATTATTAGGCTGGGTATATAGGTAAGAACAGTTTAACAACATAATAATAACTAGTGGAGTGGTTGCCCAACAAATTAACTCTAATTATATTCTAAGATTTACTATAAGGAGAGAACTATCTACGGTAGGGACTGAGGTCCTTTAAATACACAACCATACTCCTAAGAAATCCTCCCTTATACGTGAGGTACGTGTTATATGTGAGGTATATACGTTTACTACATTCCCTGCGTTCCTTACGTAGCACGTTATATAATTCAGCTACTATTTCTTGTTATATGGTTCCACTAGATCTATTCTAGACTATGCCTATATTAACTAACTAGCTTCTTTTAACTCCTCTCCAAGTAGTTATAATACCATACTTAAAGCGTCCGTAACACTATCTTCCTCCTCTTTATCTTTGTCCTTAAAGATTCCTAATATCTCTAAGTTGTCTACTAGAGGTATAATATCTGTTTAATTAGTCTGGTTAATATCCTTACTTATTATACCTAAAGCCTCTTCTTCTTTATACGCGTAATGTTGTGCTTATACTATTGCTAGCATACTATTGCTGGGTGAAATAATGCTGTCTCCATGTTCCCGCTGTGTAAAGGAGGGGCTGGTTTATATTACGCTAGTAAGTCCTTTATCTTAACAACCCTTTTCCTGCTTGGAGTGCACTAAAGCAAACGTTTAATCGCTTTATAACGTTTGTTTTACTTCTAACGCTAAGTATATGCGTCCTATAACTCTTAGTAGTCTTTAAGTTCCCTAAGTAACTTATTATAGGGTCTTATGTTTAATCTGCCACTATGAAACTTAACGGTAAGCTCTCCACTACCCTGGCTAAGCTGGAATATTCTTAAGACGCGGAATAGAAGGCCCTAGACGCTCGGATTACAGCGTCTGCTTAGCTACTTTGTCTTAAAAAGGTTTGTAAGAAGGTTTGTTCTAAGGAGTAGAAACTTGTTTAACAGGGTCTGTCTAAGCTAGGTAATAAGAGGGTAGAGTTTCTAGAAAAGAAAACAACTCTAAGTAACTTAGTAGTTACTCCTTATAGGTCCCCCTTAGGTAACTCGTCCTTTGGTAATCCTTTTTTAATACTCCTTAACCTGCTTTCTTTTAATACTCCTTTACCTTTTCTATAGCGTTCTTTAGGTTACTTAGTGGTTTCTAGGTAGTCTCACTATAGCCTATCTACTTTACTTTGTACTATGTTTTATTATCTACATTCTTATAACTAATAATCTTTAAAACTTACTACTTATCCTCTTCTTGTCCTCTATACGTGTCTACTTTGTATACTGGTAGTTTAACGTTTCCGTGTGCTAGTTCTAGCATTATAATATATTATATAGGGTAGATCTTTATTTTGGCTAGTAGGTTTAACTTAGATGTAACTAATAAAATTCTCTATTTAATTTTAAAAGGTCCTAGTCTAACATGGTCTAACTTCTTACTTAGTTATTAACTTTTAAAATTTTTGTATAGTAGCTATACTTTATCTCCCTCCTTAAGATCTAGGCCCTTAGATCTCTTAGTATTATAGTACCTTTTTATTCGTTCTTGTACTAGTTTAGCTGTTTCTTTAAGGTTTGTATAAAGATTCATTAACGTCTCTATTCTTTACTTGGCTGTGCTACTTGTCTTCTTTACTTAATGTGGTGATAATAATATTCTTAGCTTGTATCCGTAGTTCGCCTTAAATGGTAATGTCCCCATTCCTTCTTATGGTGTTGCATTACATATAAACTGTGCAACTAGTAATAACAATACCCAATTATTCTATATATAATTAATATAATGCCTTAGATACTATTCTAGTGTCTAGTTTAACCTTTCTGTTTATCTGTCCGTCTGCGAATAATATACTATAGATATTACTACGCGAACCCCTTGTTCTGCCAAAAACACTTTCTAAAATGCTGCTATAAATCTTAGATCTCTGTCCGATATAATCTTACCTAGTGCTCTATATCTTATAAACACTTCTTTTATATAGATTCTAGCAATATCTTCTACTAATATCTCTTCTGTACACGCTATAAAGTATCCCCACTTTATAAGCTTATCTACTATTACTAAGATTACGTTATACGTTATAATCTTGTCCTATAATAGGATCTTTTAACTTTGGTAACTTAATAATAAAGTCCTATAATATAACCTCCTATAGTCTTTCTGGTATTTTAATAGGTTATAGCCCTCCGTACGGCTTATGCCTTATTGGTTTGTTTCTTTAGTAATCTAGACACTCCTTTATAACTTATCTAGCTAGTCCCTAGATTCCTTAAATAATATACTCCTTTTAAAGTCTTAACACTAGTCCTATAGCCCCGTTGTGTCCCTATGTTATTCCCTTGTAAAACTCTTTTATAAACTCCTCTGCAATTAACCTTGGAACATAAGTAGCTTCTCTATTCTTATATTGCTCTAAGTCTAGATCCTTAAGCTATGCTTCCTAGATCTTCTTTATCTAATCACTTTCTAGTAATTTGTGGATCTGACTTTCCTTAGTTGCTATAATCTTTAGATAGTTGTACCTAATTAATCCGTTTTAATCCCTTCGCAATAAAGCTCCTAATGGCTTTTTATTATTCTGTAGTTTAGCTTTTCTGCTTAGAGCGTCTGCTTGTGCATTGTCTATATCTTTAGTATGCTGAATTTTAAAATGGTATTTTGTAAGCATTTCCGCCCATCTAACCTATCTCTAGTTAAGTTCCTTCGTTGTTAGGAATCCTGTAAAGTTCTTATAGTCCGTTTTTACCATAAATGGTTTCTCTGTGCCTTGTAAGAATGCTCTCTATTCCTTAAGTGCTGTAACTATGCCTAGCAACTCCTTGTTGTAAATGTTGTAGTTTAACTCTGGTGGTGTTATCTTTTAACTATAGTACGCTACTGGATACCATGTGTCCTAGTGCTTTTATAGCAAATATGCTCCTAGTGTAAAGTCTAATATATCTATCTCAACAACCGTTTCTAACTTTAGTTGGTAGATTTTGAGGATTAGTTCCTAGGTAAACAACTCCTTAAGTTCCTTAAACAACTTTCTTTACTCTATTCCCTATACCTACAGTTCCTCCTTCTTTGTTAACCTTATAAATGGCTTAATACTTTTTAACCATTGTGCTATGAACCTCCTGTAGTAGTTGTAAAACCCTAGGAACGATTTTAACTATATAACGTTCTCTAGTTCCTGCTAACTTACTATAGCTTTGACTTTCTTTAGGTCTATGCTGATTTTTCCTAGTTTAATAATAAATCCTACAAAATCGGTCTTTCTTATAAAAAACTTGTATTTCTTAATTGCTACTAGCATCTGTTTTTCTTGTAGTCTCTTTAAGACCCACTTAATATGTTTTCTATGTTCTTCCTTGCTTATTAAGTAGATGATAATATTGTTAAGATATACTATAATAAACTTATTAAGGTGTTCTCCTAATACACTATTAATTTGCTTTTGGAATGTTGCTGGTGCGTTTATAAGCCTAAATTGTATAACTAATAGCTTATATAGTCCTTCCTTTAACCTAAAAGCTACTTTCTATTTATTGCCTTCCTTAATCCTAATCTAATAGTACGCCCACCTTAGATCTATCTTTGTAAAGATTTACGCATTACCTATCCTATCTTAGATTTTGCTAATTAAGGGTAAAGGATATCTATCCTTCCTAGTGATGCTGTTTAACTGTCTGTAGTCTATATATATCCTAAGTTTTCCGTTTTTCTTTAGGATAAATAGTACTGGATATTCTACTAATAACTACAACGGTCTAATATATCCCTTTTGTAAGTTCTCCTAGATAAACTCCTTAAGTGCTACTAACTCTATTTTAGTAAGCTTATAGATTAAAAAGAACTTTAGACTAGTTCCCTTTTCTAATTCTATTTTGTAATCCTATGCTGTATATTCTAACAGCTTTTTACTTTCTAGTAACTATAACCTTTTACCATACTTGTGGTATCTCTTTGGTATATAACTTAAGCCTTACTTAGTCTCTTTATACGTTGCTCTGACTTGGTACTATACTAACTTGGTTTGCTGTTGTATCTTACGTTGTTAAGTATCTCTAATATTAACCTAACCTATAACCTAATTAATCTTTAAATTATATTCCTATAACTAAGGCATCCCTAGTATCGCCTTATCCTGTCCTAATAATAGGATATTAAAAGATATTCTAACTGGTCTCCCTTTAATAGTTAACTAAATAGGTCCTGTTTTAAGATTAATAATGCCTCCTTTATAGGCTATCTAATCTCCTAAAATCGTTGTAAGTGGATATAGGTATTTCTTTTGTCTATATAGTAACCCTATTCTTTCTACTGTTACTAGTGATATGTGGTTTCTTATTACTCTACTATCTACTAACGCTTTAAACTGCTGGTCTTGCCACTTAACTTGTAAATTTAGGTGTTATCTTTAAATTCCTTTAAGGGTCTAAGGCTTTAATACTAGTTCCCTCTAGTTTTATACGCCTCCCCTTTTCCTAACTGTTAGCTGCTAGATCCTACTTATACTTAGTTTAACTTTAGCTAATATTTAGTTTGCTTTTTATTCTCTATATACTATAGATAAGTGCTTTCTAGGCACTCCTACTACTATTATCTATCTAGGTATTTTTCCGTAAGGAATCTTCCTAGTTAAAGTATTAAGTCCCCTTGACCTTGTACTTCTACTGGGTGCCATCTATATATATACTTAGCGTCCCTAAACCGCTTTTCCTCTAGTGCCTAATATATCCTAGTTAGGTACTTCCGGTTCTTGTCTTTTAGTGCTCTATATATATTATACGTGTTATCCACACAAGCTATCCATAATAGTGTATAATACGCTAAGTGACTTGGGTCTACTCTTGGCTTGTCTTTACTCTTAAGTTTAAACCTCTGTCTAGCTAATCTAACTATTGGTCTTTCTTCTATAGGTACTAAGACTTGTCTCTTGCTTTTTTAGTCCCTAAATCCTTCTTCTAGGTTCCTTAATGTTATAATTAATACTCCTTTAATATAACTTATGCGTTTTTCTATAATAGGTTAGTCTTGGATAACTTTTTTGTCTAGCTATATATAGAAATCTGCCTATTTGTTATTGCTTTATTACCTATACTACTTTCTATATAACTGGTTTAGTGTATATGGTTTATCTATTAGAAAGTACCTTGTTATTGCTATATTATAATATCCTTTAGTATATCTTTCTTTAAACCTAGTTGGGATGTCTAGATCCTCTTTTTATTCTAGTTTATTTAACTACTTTGCCCTAGGTGTCCCTGTACTTGGCCTATTAGTAATTCTTTATACGGGTGCTTTGTCCCTTGTATAACCTGGTATGCTAGATCTCTTGTCTAGTTTCTGCTCTTGCTATATAATAATTTTTACTCTAAACTTATCCATAGTTTCTTGTTTTTTATGTCTTACAGCTAGGTCTTTAAAGTCGTCTTACTTCTTAATCCCTATATTGACTTTTTAATCTTTAGGCTAAATACTACGTTTACCTAGAACTGTTAACGTTCTTATTTATTCCCTAAACTTATAGTTCTTAAACTTGCATCCTATACTTATTCATTTGTCTGTAAACTAAGTCGCTGCCCTTTCCTATTGGTTTTCTTCCGTTATGGGTTCCTAAGCTGTTCTTATTATATCTTGTAAGTCTGGAGCCTTCCTTATCTTATTATAAGAATCTTGGACCTGTAGCCTTTTGCCTTTATTAAGTAATAAGCTAGCACTAGTAGTTGTCTACTTGCTTAGTTTCTTCTAAACGTTACTCCTATTATCTTGTAAAGCGATGGAAATTGTATTTAATAGTGTTATAATACCCGTTACTAAACCCTATTTTGTAATGGTCTTAGTCTCTACTTCTATTTTAACTTCTCTAAGGTCTGCTTGCTCCTAGTAAGCTGCCTTTATTACCTTATTATTGGTAAATACTTTGCCTATATTGAATTTATCGTCTTTAATGTCCAATCTATAAGCTGGTTTATTGGTTTCTTTAAACTTAGATAATAATGGCTCCTACGGCCAATAGCTTGCGCTATACTTAGCGTCCTTATAAATTTAGCATGCGTTGTTGTAACAAAACACAAAACTGTTAATTGAACACTCTTTTATTCCTTATAGTGCACCGTTGTCTCTCTATATATATATGTTTTCTGCTAGTCTGGTTTCCTTTACTATATAGTTACTTTAACTACCTTTATAGTCTCTAGCAAAATAACCCTGTTTTCTATAATTTATATAAGCTCTATCTCTAAACTACTAGCTTTGCTGTGGAGTCCGCCTAAATATCTTCTACTGCTAAAATCCCTAGTTTGGCCTTTACTTCTTAGTCCTTTAATTACTAGATCTTTAACCTCTAGGTTTCTATAGTTTTTTCTCTTACCTTTAGGTTTCTTTAGTACCGCTTAGGTCTATTAGCTCTGTGCCATTCTATAGTTTTTAACTCTGTGTTGGTTGTTGCGTACTCTGCGCCTTATATAACTATAGAACTTTATCTTAACCTCTCTTGGCCTGTTCCCTTTGGTAGATCCTATTATTAATCTTTATTAACTAATCTATTAACTCTCTTAGAGTATCCGCATCTTCTATTAGGATAATTGCGTTCTGGACTTTAGCCTTAAGTCCCTATTTATACTGTGCTATAAGCGCCTTATTATTCCACTTAACCTGCGTAGCTAGTGTTTAAAACTGTGTTATATACTTAATTGCTAAAGTGTGCTGTACTAAGTTTTAAAGCTTTTGTTCTGCTGTAGTTACTGCCTCTAGGTCTCTAAATATCTGTGTTAACCGTTCTGTAAACCTATTCTAACTGGCAAACATGTACCGTACGTCTTGATTAGTAGTTATTATGCTATTAGCCTATATCTCCGTAAGATATGGTTTAAACCACTTAAGTACCTTCCCCATTAGGAATAACCCTGCGTAGGCTACTTAATCTAATAATATTACTAACTTTGCTCCTTCCTGTATAACCTTAAAGTATATCTGTGTAAGAAATCCCTTAAGCTTTAACTTCTCTTCTAAGAATTGTTTAATTAAAGGTAACTTGATCTTTACTACTCCAATTCTATTAATGCGTTCTTTAAGTATCCTATTATTGTCTTATAAGTGATTAACCATTTCTTATAACTGACTTTGCGTAATTAACTAAGAATCTGTGCCTGCTATACTGGTATCTTCTCCTGCGTTTGAGGTTGTGGCTGCCGTTAACAGTATTGTAACTGGTGCTTTAGGTGGCATATTATTCGACCTTGTTTAATACTGTAACCTTAGTAGTAAATGTGTAACGGAACCTTATAGCAGTAACTACGGTAGGTCCTATTATTAGGCTAGGTATATAGGTAAGAATAGTTTAACAACGTAATAATAACTAGTGGTGTAACGGAACCTTGTAGCTAGAACTACGGTGGGTCCTATTATTGGGCTGGGTATGTAGGTAAGAGTAAAGCAACAACGTAATAATAACTGGTGGAGTAGTTGCCTAACAGATTAACTCCAATTGTATTCTAAAATTCACTATAAGGAGAGAACTATCTATGGTAGGGACTGAGGTCCTTTAAATATATAACCGTACTCCTAAGAAATCCTCTCTTGTATATAAGGTACGTGTTATACGTATTATATGTGGCGTACACTACGTATACTTTGTACACTGCGTATAATATTATATGACTCGCTTACCATTTCTTGTTATATGGTTCCACCGGATCTATCCTAGACCGTGCCTATATTAACCAACTAGCTTCCTACAACTCTTCTCCAAGTAGTTATAATATTGTACTTAAAGCGTCTGTAACACTATCTCCCTCCTTTTTATCTTTGTCCTTAAAGATTCCTAATATCTCTAAGTTATCTACTAGAGGTGTAATGTCTGTTTAATTAGTCTGGTTAATATCCTTACTTATTATGCCTAAAGCTTCTTCTTCTTTGTAAGCGTAACGCTGTGCTTGTACTGTGGCTGCCATATTATCGCTTAGTGAGATAATATCGTCTCCGTATTCTTGTTATACGAAAGCAGGGTTAGTGTATATTGCAATAGCGAGTCCCTTGTCTTAACAACCCTTGTTTTATTTAGAGTGCACTAAAGCAAATATTTAATTGTCCTGTGATGTTCGCTCTGTTTTTAACGCTAAGTATGCGCGTCCTATGACTTTTAACAGTCTTCGAGTTCCCTAAGTAACTTATTATAGGGTCTCGTGTTTAATCTACCGCTATAAAGCTTAATAGTGAGCTCTTAAGCGCCTTAGATAAGCTTTATTGTTTATAGAAAGCAGAGCAGGAGGCTATAGCTACTTAATAGCGTGCCCTTAAAGCCTATCTATTGGCCTCTGCCCGTCTTCTTTGTCTTAAGAAAGTGCGTAAGAAGGTTCGTTCTAAGGAGTAGAAACTTGTTTAATAGGGTTTGTCTAAGCTGGGTAATAAAAGGACTGGCTCTTCTCCTGCAAGGGAAACAACTCTAAGTAGCTCAGTAATTGCTCCTCTAGGGTCCCCCTTAGGTAACTTATTCTTTGGCAATCCTTTCTTGTTAATATTATCTAACTTACTTTCTTTTAATACTCCTATACCTTTCCCATAGCGTTCTCTAGGTTGCTTAATAGTTCCTAGGTAGTCTTATCATAGCCTATCTACTTTACCTTATACTACGTTTTGTTATCTATATCCTCGTAACTAATAATCTTTAAAACTTACCATTTATTTTTCTTTTGTCCTTTATACGTGTCTACCTTATAGACTGGTGGCTTAATATTCCCATATACTGGCTCTAGCATTGTGATATATTATATAGGGTAGATCTTTATTTTAGCTAGTAGGTTTAACTTATATATAACTAATAAAATCCTTTACACAATTTTAAAAGGTCCTAGTCTAATATAGTCTAACTTCTTGCTTAGTTATCAACTTTTAAAATTTTTATATAGTAGCCACACTTTATCTCCCTCCTTAAGATCTGGTCCCTCAGATCTCTTAGCATTATAGTACTTTTTTATTTATTCTTATACTAGTTTAGCTATTTCTATAAGGTCTGTATAAAGATTTATTAACGTCTCTATTCTTTGCTTAGCTGTGCTACTCGTCCTTTTTGCTTAATATGGCGATAGCGATGTTCTTAGCTCGTATCCATAATTTGCCTTAAATGGTAATGTCCCCATTCCTTCTTGTGGTGTTGTATTATATATAAACTGTGTAACTGGTAATAATAATACCTAATTATTCTATGCGTGGTTAATATAATGCCTTAGATACTACTCTAGTGTTTAATTTAGTCTTTCCATTTGTCCGTCTATCTGCGGATAATACGCTATAGATATTGCTATATAAACCCCTTGTTCTACCAGAAATACTTTCTAAAATGCTGTTATAAATCTTGGATCTCTGTCTAATATAATCTTATCTAGTGCTCCGTGTCTTATAAATACTTCCTTTATATAGATTCTAGCGACATCTTCTACTGATATCTCTTTAGTGTATACTATAAAGTATCCCCATTTTATTAGCTTATCCACTATTACTAAGATCGCGTTATAATCTTGTCCTGTAATAGGATCTCTTAACTTTGGTAACTTAATAATAAAGTCCTATAATATAACTTCCTATGGTCTTCCTGGTATTTTAATAGGTTATAGCCCTCCGTACAGCTTGTGCCTTATTGGTTTGTTTCTTTGGCAATTTAGATATTTCTTTATAACTTATCTTGCTAGTCCCCAGATTCTTTAAATAATGTACTCTTTTTAAAGTCTTAACACTAAGCCTATAGCTCCGTTATGTCCTTGTATTATTCCTTTGTGGAATTCCTTAATAAATTCTTCTGTAATAGACTTAGGTATATATGTTGCTTCTCTGTTTTCGTATTGCTCTAAGTCTAGATCTTCTGCCTACGCTTCTTAGATCTTTTATATTTAATTACTCTCTAGTAATTTATAGATCTAACTTTCTTTGGTTGCTATAATCTTTAGATAATTATACCTGATTAATCTGTCTTAATTCTTTCGCAATAAAGCTCCTAACAGCTTTTTATTACTTTATAATTCAGCCCTTTTGCTTAGAGCGTCTGCTCGTGCATTATCTATACCTTTAGTATGCTGAATTTTAAAATGGTATTCTGTAAGCATTTCCGCCCATCTAACCTGTCTTTAATTGAGTTCCTTTGTTATTAGGAATCCTGTAAGGTTCTTATAGTCTGTCTTAACTATAAATAGTTTCTCTATGCCTTGTAAGAATGCTCTCTATTCCTTAAGTGCTGTAACTATACCTAATAACTCCTTGTTGTAGATGTTATAGTTTAACTCTAGTGGTGTTATCTTTTGACTATAGTATACCACTAGGTGCTATCTATCTTAATATTTCTATATAAAGTATGCCCCTAGTGTAAAGTCTAATATATCTATTTCTATAACCGTCTCTAGACCTGGTTAATAGATCTTAAGAACTGGCTTTTGGGTAAATAACTTTTTAATTCTCTTAAACAGTTCTTATTACTTTTTTCCCTATGCCCATGGTTCTTTTTTCTTTGTTAACCGCGTAAGTGGCTTAATATCTTTTAACTATTACGCTATAAACCTTCTATAATAATTACAAAACCCTAGGAACGATCTTAACTGCGTAATATTCTCTAGTTCCTGCTAATTTACTATAGCCTTAATCTTTTTTGGATCTATGCTAAGTTGGCCTAGTTTAATAATAAATCTAATAAAATTAGTCTTCTGGGTAAAGAACTTATATTTTTTAATTGCTACTAGCATCTGTTCTTCTTATAGTCTCTTTAAGACCTACTTAATGTGTTCTCTATGCTCCTCCTTACTCTCTAAGTAGATGATAATGTTGTTAAGGTATGCTATAATAAATTTATCTAGGTGTTCTCCTAATATACTATTAATTTACTTCTGGAATGTTACTGGTGCGTTTATAAGCCTAAACTGTATAACTAATAGCTTATATAGTCCTTCCTTTAACCTAAAGGCTGCCTTTTATTTGTTGCCTTTCTTAATCCTAATCTAATAGTATACCTACCTTAGATCTATCTTTGTAAAGATCTTTACGTTGCCTATCCTATCTTAGATCTCGCTAATTAAGGGTAAAGGATACCTATCCTTTCTAGTAATACTGTTTAACTGTCTATAGTCTATATATATCTTAAGTTTTCCGTTTTTCTTTGGGATGAATAGTACTGGGTATTCTACTAATAACTATAATGGTCTAATATATCCCTTGCGTAAGTTCTCCTGGATAAACTCCTTAAGCGCTACTAACTCTGTTTTAGTAAGCTTATAAATTGGAAAGAACTTTAGACTTATTCCCTCTTCTAATTTTATCTTATAGTCCCATGCTATATGCTCTGACAGCTTTTTACTTTCTAGTAACTATAACTTTTTACCATACTTATGGTATCTCTTTGGTATATAACTTAAGCCGCACTTAGTCTCTTTATATATTACTCCAACTTAGTACTATACCAACTTAGTTTACTATTATATTTTGCGCTATTAAGTATTTTTAATATTAACCTAACCTGTAACCTAATTGATCTTTAAATTGTACTTCTATAACTAAGGTATTCCTAGTATCGCCTTGTCCTGTCCTAATGGTAGGATATTAAAAGATATTCTAACTGGTCTCCCTTTGATAGTTAACTAAATAGGTCCTGTTTTAAGATTAATAATACCTCCTCTATAGGCTATCTGATCTCCTAAAATTGTTATAAGTGGATATAGGTGTTCCTTCTGTTTATATAGTAACCCTATTCTTTCTACTACCTTTGGTGATATGTGGTTCCTAGTTACTCTACTATCTACTAATACTTTAAACTGCTAATCTTACTATTTAACTTATAAATTTAGGTGTTGTCCTTAAATTTCTTTAAGGGTTTAAGGCTTTAATACTAGTTCCCTTTGGTTTTATACGCCTCCCCTTTTCCTAACTATTGGCTGCTAGATCCTGCCTGTACTTAGTCCAACTTAGGCTAATATTTAGTTTGTTTCTTTTCCTCTATATACTATAGACAAGTGTTCTCTAGGTACTCCCACCACTGTTATCTATCTAGGTATTCTTCCGTAAGAAATCTTCCTAGTTAAAGTGTTAAGTCCCCTTAACCTTGTACTTCTACTGGGTGCTATCTATGTATATACTTAGTATTCCTAAACCGCTTTTCCTCTGGTGCCTAATATATCCTTACTAGGTACTTCCGGTTCTTGTCTTTAGGTGCTCTATATATGTTATATATGTTATCCACATAAGCTATCCACGATAGTATATAATGCGCTACGTGTTTTAGGTTAACTCTTAGTTTGTTTTTGTTTTTGAGTTTAAACCTATACCTAGTTAACCTAACTACTGGTATCTCTACTATAGGTACTAAGACTTATCACTTACTTCTCTAGTCCCTGGATCCTTCTTCTAGGTTCCTTAATATCATAATTAATGCTCCTTTAATATGACTTATGTGTTTTTCTATAATGGGTTAGTCTTGGACAACTTTTTTATCTAGCTATATATAAAAGTCTTTCTATTTGTTATTGTGTCGTTGCCTATACCACTTTCCGTATAACTGGTTTAGTGTGTATGGTCTATCTATTAGAAAGTACCTTGTTATTACTATATTGTAATATCCTTTAGTATGTCTTTCTTCAAACTAGGTTAGAATATCTAGATCCTTTTCTTGTTCTAGTTTATCTAACCACTTTACCCTAGGTGTCCCTACACTTGGCCTATTAGTAACTCTTTATATAGGTACTCTGTCCCTTATATAACCTAGCATAGCTAACCTCTTGTCTAGCTTTTACTCTTACTATATAATGATTCTTGTCCTAAACTTATCTATAGTTTCTTATTTTCTGCGTCTTGCAGCTGGATTTTTATAGTCGTCTTGCTTTTTGATCCTAGTATTAACTATTTAGTCTTTAGGCTAAATACTGCGTTTACCTAGAATTGCTAACGTTCTTACTTATTCCCCAAACTTGTAGTTCTTAAACTTGCGTTCTATACTTATTCGTTTGTTACTAAACTGAGTCACTACCCTTTCCTATTGGTTTTTGTCTATTGTGGGTCCTTAGGTATATCTTATCTTATTTTAAGAATCTTAAGCTTTTCTTATCTCTGCTTAAGAATCTTAAGCCTGTGGCCTTTTGCCTTTATTAAGTAATAAGCTAGTACTAGCAGTTGTCTACTTGCTTAGTTTCTTCTAAATGTTACTCCTATTATCTTGTAAAGCGATGGAAATTGTATCTAATAGTATTATAATACCTGTTACTAAACCTTATTTTATAATGGTCTTAGTCTCTACTTCTATTTTAACTTCTCTAAGGTTTGCATACTCCTAGTAAGCTGCCTTTGTTGCCTTATTATTAGTAAATGCTTCGCCTGTATTAAATTTATTGTCTTTAATATCTAATCTATAAGCTGGTTTATTGGTTCCTTTAAACTTAAATAATAATAGCTCCTATAGCTAATAGCTTGCGCCATACTTAGCATCCTTATAAATTTGGTATGCGTTGTTGTAATAATACGCAAAACTGTTAATTAAACACTCTTTTATTCCTTATAGTGCACTATCGTCCCTTTATATATACGTGCTGTCTGCTGGCCTAGTTCCCTTTACTACATAGTTACTCTAACTACCCCTATAGTCTCTGGCGAAATGACCTTGTTTTTTATAATTTATATAAGCTCTATCTTTAAACCACCTTTTTTGCTGTAGAGTCCGCCTAAACATCTTCTGCTGCTAAGATTCCTAGTTTAGCCTCTACTCCTAGGTCCTTTAATTACTTAATCCTTAACCTCTAGGTTTCTATAGTTTCTTTTCCCACTTTTAGGTTTCTTTGGTACCGCTTAGGTCTATTAGCTCTGCGCTATTCTATAGTTTTTAACTCTGTGTCTGTCGTTGCATACTCTGCGCCTTATATAACTATGGAACTCTGTTTTACCCTCTTTTGGCTTGTTCCCTTTAATAGATCCTATTATTAATCTTTATTAACTAATTTATTAACTCTCTTAGAGTATCCGCATCTTCTATTAGGATAATTACATTCTGGACTTTAGCCTTAAGTCCCTGTTTATACTATACTATAAGCGCCTTATTATTCCACTTAACCTATATGGCTAGTGTTTAAAACTGTGTTATATACTTAATTACTAAAGTACGTTGTACTAAGTTCTGAAGCTTTTGTTCTACTGTGGTTGTGGCCTTTAGGTCTTTAAATATCTGCGTTAGTTATTCCGTAAACCCATTCTAACTGGTAAATATATACCGTACGTCCTGGTTAGTAGTTGTTATGCCATTAGCCTGTATTTCCATAAGATATAGTTTGAACCACTTAAGTGCCCTCCCCGTTAGGAATAATCCTATATAGGCTACTTAATCTAACGATGTTACTAACTTCGCTCCTTCCTATACTACCTTAAAGTGCATCTGCGTAAGAAATCCTTTGAGCTTTAACTTCTCCCCTAAGAATCGTTTAATTAAAGGTAGTTTAATTTTCGCTACTCTAATTCTATTAATGCGTTCTTTAAGTATCCTATTATTATCTTATAAGTGATTAACTATTTCCTGTAACTGATTTTACGTAACTACTTAAGAATCCCTATTGTCTATACTGGTATCACCTGGCCTTAAGGTTGTGGCTGTTGCCAATATTGTTACAACTGGTGCTCTGGGTGGCATATTATTTAACTTTATTTAATACTGTAACCTTAGTAGTGAATGTATAACGGAACCTTATAGCTAGAACTACGGTGGGTCCTATTATTAGGCTAGGTATATAGGTAAGAGCAAAGCAACAACGTAATAATAACTAGTAGAGTGGTTACCTAATAGATTAACTCTAATTATATTCTAAGATTTACTATAAGGAGAGAACTATCTATGGTAGGGACTGAGGTCCTTTAAATATATAACCATACTCCTAAGAAATCCTCTCTTGTACGTAAGGTACGTGTTATACGTATTATATGTAGCATACACTATGTATACTTCGTATACTGCGTATAATATTATGTGACTCGCTTACCATTCCTCGTTATATAGTTCCACCAGATCTATTCTGGACTGTGCCTATATTAACCAACTAGCTTCCTGCGACTCTTCTCTAAGTAGTTGTAATATTATACTTAAAGCGTCTGTAATAAGTGGAGTGGTTGCCTAATAGATTAACTCTAATTATATTTTAAGATTCACTATAAGGAGAGAACTATCTACGGTAGGGACTGAGGTCCTTTAAATACATAACCGTACTCCTAAGAAATCCTCCCTTGTACATAAGGTACGTGTTATATATAAGGTACGTACGTTTACTACGTTCCCTACGTTCCTTATATAGCACGTTATATAACTTGGCTATTATTTCTCGTCACATAGTTCCACTAGATCCATTCTGGACTGTGCTTGTATTAACTAACTAGCTTCTTCCGACTCCTCTCTAAGTAGTTGTAATACCGTACTTAAAGTGTCCGTAATACGATTAACTAAGTCGCTAATATTTAATAAGCATATCTATTATAAAGAGTACTTAATTAAGTATTGTATAATCCCTTTATATCTCTAATATTGCATAGTATAATAGCTTTAGAAAGGTATAAATTATATAAAGAAGCTTCTAGTTTTATAGCGAGATATAATTCTCCTTAAGTGTATTAAAGTTACTCTTAATATAGTTATTAATTTCTAACTTATGCTTAAGTGAGATACTTAGCATTTAATACTAGCTATTCCATCTTATATAATTATTAAGTAGAACTTATCTTTTAACTAAAGTCTTAAACTTCTTTATATAACTTACTAAGGTATAAAAGTATACTATAATATTATAAAGATTACTAAGTGGGCCTATTACTTGGAAAGCCTATTTCTGCTTAATCTCTTTTTTATAACTTTACTTCTTTCTATATATATTATTTCTTTTATATAACTTAATAGCCTTAAGTTTAAGAGTATCTTTAAAGAGAAAGGCCTAGATAGTAATATTAATAGTATACCCCTAACAGCGGATACGTTATTAGATATAATCCTAGGTAATATCCTTATTATTGGCGAGATACTTATAGATTATATAATAGAGGGTATTATTTATTATAGAATTATCTATAATAATAGCTCTAAGCTTTTATATAATTCTATACTCCTCTAAAACTAAAAGAAGAGTATTTTATTGTTTAGCTTTATTATAATTAGGTACTATATAAAGGGCAAAAGGAGCCTGTATATAAGGGGACTTGGTAAGCAGGTGGCTATAAGGCACAATTATAGAAATAGGATAGATTATAGAGGAGACAAATCCTTAAGAAGGTAAGGCCTTTAGGATTGGAGAGACTATATACTACGGGCATATGCCTCTAGTATGTAACCGATAGATATCTAAGGGGTATTTAGGAGTGACTGCAATAATATCCCTTATATTGCCCCCCCCTTCTTACTATTAGCCCCTAATTGCCATTACCTTATAGTAAGGAGATTATAAGGGCTTGTCCCAGAAGGGGTTTAGAGAGATATTAATATGCCACTATATATAATTTAACTATCTAGCCCCTGCTTTAAACTCCTAAAACACCTTAATAAGGAAAAAATATAACTAGAGAAAAGATGTGAGAATTGCCTAGAGACCTATTAAAAGCCTACCAGAAATATACTAGTAACTACCTAGGTTAACCTAAGGGTTTTTATACAACTTTATATCTAAGCCTTTATACCGGTCTGCAATTAATTATAAGTATTATTAGTAATTTGGTGCTTCTAGTATAGTTCCATAAAACCTTTTGGCATAGAATTTAATATATAAAGCCTTAGCTTATTACCATCTTTTAACTACTAAGATATTAATCTATAATCTTTTCTTATAATCCTCTACATTACTAACATATTACTTTTATATTTGCTCTTAGGCTTATTAAGTACGGTTAAGGTATTAATTAGTTAATTAAGGAGACTTTTCTCCTAAGATTTAGTATATATATCTTTAAATCTAGTAGTCCTACACTATATAATTGGCATAGCTTTACTGCCTAGTAAATAGGAGGAACACTTTACAATAGCGCCTCTAGCTATTATGCGATTATTAAAAACGTTTATAACATTGTTCTTTAATACTATAGTATCTTTTAGATATAATTTAACCTATATACATCTTTAATTAATGTCTTATTTGCCTTCCCTGGCCATATAATTAGCTTTTCTTATAAGGAAGTAATGGCTAAATAGTATATATACATGTTTCCTTCCTTTTAAATTGCGCAATTATAATAAAGTTATATCAGCAAGGTTACGGCTATATACCAAAAAGGTATTAGAAGGTAAAGTATAAAGATACTTCACTTATTAAACTTGATCCTTTTTCTTAATACCTTACTTTTTTATTATTCGCCTTTGTCTAATTTTAGATATTTACTTAATATATTATTAAGATTTTCTTCTTTTTTATTATTAATTTAATATTCCTCTCTGTTCTCCAACCAACTATTCTTCTAAGCTAATTCCTTAGTATATTTTGGCCCTACCGCTGTATATAAAACCTTAACCTCCACTAACCCATACAGTCATCACCGAAATATCGGAAACTCGCTTAGCACGCGAAAAAACCGCATCGCCCCCCACCAAAATTTGTATGAGGGGCAATTCTTTTAATTTTAACCACCTATAATACGTTAACCACCTACTGCAAGTGCCCAAATATTAAAGTTGGCGTGTTACCTAGTTAAGTCGATTATATAGAAATCTTAGTGTTGCATCTTATGGCGCCTAAACAGCATTAGCTGCGTACTTAATTGTTGGGTTATACTCCAAAGCGTTCTGAACAAAAGCGGGCTCAATCTATGCCTACTTCTGCTATCTTACAGCCGCCTAAGAAGAAGGTAAAGAGGAAGGCGAAGGTGTCGAAGAAGAGGCAGAAGACAATACCAGTACCGTCACCGTCACCGTTACTGTCACCGTCACCGTCGCCGTCACCGTCGTCGCCGCCGTCGCCGGCAACACCCGCTAAGCCTACACCTGTAGATGAGGTTGATGAGGGCAAGGATGAAAATATTGAGGAGCCTATAGAGGTAGAAGATAAGGATATAGGGTTGCTGCCACCGCCCGCACGCTTTACAAGTGTTTGGAAGGTAGTTATAGGTGGTAGAAAGGAAGTCTCCTCCTGGTATAAGGTCAGCCGTATTTAACACTAAAAGTATATACTACTTTAAGCTGGATGAATGGCAGAACAAGACTATACTACATCTACTACCATGGAAGTTTAAGATCACTTAGCTCCAAGCTGTTGCCTCCTATGAGAAGGCGCGGAAAGCTGATTGCTGCCCTTAAGATATTTGGTCGCCTTCAGATCTAGATCAAGCCCTTACTATAATTAAGGAGTGGCACAAGCGCTAGCCGTTAAAATCCCTCTCCTTGAACTTTACCTTATATTTAGTTAAGGAGAAGGAGCCTAAGACTTAGCTCCTATTATAACTCCAAGTCAGCAAGTAGTCGATAGGTCTATAGGAAGAAGGACAGCTATACAGATTTAAATTAACAACCTACCTAGCGTACTTACTGCTGAGGATGCTTCTGGTAATAGGATACCAGCAATTATAGATTAGTGGTCTTGTATAAATACCCATTGCCGTAATAAAGGCAAGACGTGTTAGCAGAATAAGAAGTCACCTGACTCGCCTAATATTATAATTAACTATTATCCTATAAATGCATAAGACTTCCTATAGTGGAATAAGGAGCTCCTCTCTAGCAACTCTACGGTTAACTAGCCGTCGTAATATATTATAATAACCTTGTCTACTAATAAGGAGAGGAAATGGAAAAGCTAGAAGGAGTAGGTAGTAGAGAAGGAAGATTATTTTATAGAATACCTAAAGCAGCTAGTATAAATATTAATTGCAAACTAGGCCCATTCTATAAGCCAAAATACTTACCTTCCTTATTAACATTCTACGCCATTTTTAAATATTAAAGCACCCCAAAACTTAAGTCCTATTTAGTTGGAAACAGATCCAGTTAAGCTGCTTAGCCAGTTCTTTAACTGGCTGGCTAATAAGCTAGAATTTAGTAGTAAGAGGCAGAGGGCTTCTTTAGAAGCGGTTAAGGATAAGCTAGTAGAGGAAGAATGGAATATTAACTTGCTAAAGTTAAAAAAGCCAGGTAAAGGTATAATATTAGATTAATAGGAGAGATACAGTTTTAAGATTGGTGTGATGGTGCTAGAGCGCGTCACCTGCCAAATTCTGCCATGCTGCTGCCATATTCTGCCAACCTACGATTAGCTCGCTTACCGCTAGCGCCTTGGCGGCTGCCCCTTCATATATGTTTACTATGGTCCTTGCGACCCCCTTCTTTTCTTCTCCTTAGCTTAGTATCTTCATTAGATAGCAATCCACAAGCTTTAGTTTAGAGGCATTTATGCAAGCCGTTATATTATACTAAGCTCTCCATACACTGCCTGGGAAGGCCTTAATAATATCCCTATATCTTAAAAGAAACTTCGTCTGTAATAACGCGTTAACGCGCTATACTTAGACACTAGAACAACTTTATACTGCCTAGGAAGGCCTTAATAATATCCCACTTTATAAGCTAGGCAGGACTAGACCTGTACCCCCAGAATTAAAACCAAAGCGTATAAGACTGACGAACCCTAGGAAGCTAACGATGGCACCTAAAGCAAGCTTATCCAAAAGACCTGCCTCTACCTAAGAGGAACACGAGATCTAATTAGGATTAGAAATTAAAGACAATAACAATATTACAGATGTACGCGAACAGATTCGCGCCCTTGCGGCCAATTAGAAGGTTGATTGTCTTCAAGCCTAAAGCATATAAGAGACTCTAAAGGAGATCCTAGAAAGCCTTGCTGCCTTATAAAGCAGCCTAGCCTCCCCTTTATAAAGCCTTAGTTAACCCATTCGCTTAACCAAATGCAATACACTAGGGAGTACGGACATAATAACGAAGTAATTAAAATCCGTTAAGCTTCTTAACCCTTAACTACTATCTAATGGGATAGACCCTACCTTTAAGAACTAGAGGATCTAAGTATAAGGAAAACTCTAAATTAACCATAACTATTTCCCCTCCAAAGAGGCCAAAATGCTTTACCTCTTTAGCCGAACTATAGGGGACGCCTAACGTTACCTTTAAGCCAAGTTCGAAGATGACTCTCCTGTCCGATTTATATCTATTAACAAGATACTGCAGCACCTAACGGCTATCTATGTTAACCTAAACAAAGTACGGGACGCTTAGTATAACTATAACTGCCTAATAATAAAGCTAAACTAACCCTTTACTGAATTCCAGACTCAATTCTTATACCTTGTAGGAGAAGGCTAGGTCCCCCTTAAAAACTACCAATTAGACCTTTACAACAAACTAATAATTAGGCTATAAGAGAAGATTGCTATAACTTTAGATAACCTACCAACCTATAAAAGACTTATAGCTTATTACCTATTGTTGGACTTAGAGCTAAAGCGGATTAACACCCACCTAGATCGGTAGAAGCGACCCTATAGTAATTAAAGCTTACCTGCCACCCCTATGGGAGCTAGAGTAGGAAGACAAGCCACGACCGCTACTATACTAAAAGCAGTTACAACTACGCACTGGCGAGCCTCGCCTAACTAGCTATATACTACAACCTTAACTAGTACTTATTGCAATACCCTAATTAACCCTACTACAGCCACTTACTACAACTGCGATAAGGAGGGTTACTTTACCTCATCTTACCCAGAACTAAAGGATATTAAGGAGATAGAGGAAGGAGAAACGTCTAACAAGTTGGGAAAAGAAGAACCCTAGGGAAAGACTCCCCCCTAGGGTATCCTATTAATCTTAAAGAGATTAATCTAAGTTAGTTAATAGGTAGAAAACACTTTATAGTTCTATATATAGTATCTTAAAATAGATATAGAGTTAACTTAACTGCCCTTATTAACACTAGAGCAAATAGCTTTGCCTTTATAAATACTACCTATGTGATTAATGTTGCCAAGTTTCTAAATATAAAAGCTATTCTACTAGAGAAGCCTGTCTAGGTAAAAGGCTATAATAGCTAAGCTGGTAAGCCAGTTACCTATGTCCTAAAGTTATATATCTCCCTTAATAGACAACGTTAATATGGTATCCCCTTCTATATCTTAGACCTAGGGTCCTATGATATAATCCTTAGCCAAAAATAGATATCCTACTTTAATATTTGGCTGAATGTATGATAAAGACAGTTTATCTAGCCGGAGGATAGGCCGAAATTACCCTCCTTTATTAGAGAAATCCGAACTGACTATAAGACACTAGCCGCGAAGTCTAACCCTATATACTAGTAGGATATCCGGGCCTATAACCTAGCCTTTGCCTAAGAAGACGCCTGCCACGAAGCTGGAAAGAACTCTATACCAATAAGGATACTCTCCTGAAGCGCTACGCTTAAGGAGGACTCTATATACAGAAGCGGGACAGATAGTAATATAGATAATAGCTAAATCGCGTAGATCTAACTAGTGTAGAAAAGAACATACTAATAAGATATAAGGGATGGCCTCTAAAAGATGCGATAGGAGTTAAAAGAAGTAATAACAACACTAATACCCTAGAGGGCCCTAAGGTTACACACGCCCCCAGTATTATATAACCCCCCTATAGTAAACATCGCCGCAATTAGCGCTATAGTATTCCACTTTAATATGTACTGGAAGGATAATAAGGTCTTTATAACAAGCCTATATAAGATTAACCGGATTATTAACAAGAGGGAAGAAAAGCTAATTAAGGAAACTAATAAGGAACTGGTTAAACGTCTCCTTTCTACTATCTATGCTAAGTATAAGGACGCATTCTTAAGGGCGGCTTTAGATAAGTTACCCCCTTACCAGACGTATAATTATAAGATTTAATTGGAAGCCAATAACTTACTAGGCTATAGCCCCCTCTACCAACAATTAACGGATAAGCTAAAAGCAATAAAGTAGTACTTAATTGATAACCTTAATAAAGGGTTTATTAAGCCAAGTTAAGCCCCTTTTACTTCCCCTATCCTATTTGTAAAAAAGCCTAGTGGAGGCCTTTGTTTTTGTATTAACTATTAAAAGCTAAATGCTATTACTTAAAAGGATTAGTATCTTATTCCTTTAATTAACAAAACCCTTATACGTCTAAGCTGGGCAAAGATCTTTACTAAACTTAATATCCGCCAAGCTTTCTACCGAATTAGGATAGACCCTATATCTAAAGATTTAACAACGTTCTATACCCGTTATAGGTCCTATAAATGCAAAGTTCTTCCTTTTGGACTAATAAACGGACCGGCTATGTACCAAAGGTATATAAATAACGTTCTTTTTAATTACCTTAACAAATTCTGCATGGTATACCTAGACAACATCCTTATATACTTAAACAACGAACTTGAGCACTAAGTTTATATTAAGAAGGTCCTAGAGAGATTACAAAACGCGGGCTTGCAAGTTAATATTAAGAAATATAAATTTAGGGTAAAACGTACAAAGTACCTTGGGTTTATAGTAAGTATAGATAGGATTAAAGTCAACCCTAAGAAGGTTAACGCAATCCGCAACTGGCAGCCCCCTTATACTATAAAGGGTATCCAGTCCTTTCTGGGTTTTTGTAATTTCTACTACTGATTTATCCATGACTACGGAGTCGTGGCAACACCTCTTATATAACTTACCCGGAAAGACACGCCTTTTATCTTTAATAACGACTATATAGAAGCCTTTGGAGAGTTAAAAGATCGGCTTATCTCTTTTCTAATCCTTTGTTACTATAACCTAGACCTTAAATCAATGCTAGAGACAGACGCTTCTAACAAAGTTATAGCGGGAATCCTATTACAGTTATATTTAGATGGCAAATGGTACCCTATTGCCTTTTTCTCAAAAACAATGGACCTAGCTAAGTATAACTACGAGGTATATAATAAAGAAATGCTAGCTATTATCCAATTATTGTCCTAATGGCGCGTAGAGCTTAAAGGCACGAACTCCCAGATTAAGATATATACGGATTATAAAGCCCTAGAGTACTTTATAACTATAAAGCAGCTTACTGGACAATAAGCCTATTGGGCCAAAATACTCTCTAAATTCTTCTTTATAATTATATATTGTTCTGGTAAGTAAAACACTAAAGCTAATGTACTAACCTAAAGGGAACAAGATATAGGACCCTAGGATAAGCTAAAGACCTAATACTGGATGCGCGCCCTCCTCTATCCTAAACAGCTTAACCCACAAATTCTTAAAGAACTAGACTCTAAATGGAATAAGCTAGCACCCTTAAAGGGAGCAGTCTTAGATAAACTAATAGGGCTAGTTAACCACATCCTAACTATAAACCACACGGCTGACTCCCTAAAAGCCCTCCACGACTAAGCCGCGAAGGAGGACCCTGATTTGGAAATAGAAGAAGGACTGCTTCTATACTAAGAACGGCTTATAGTTCTAGATGTTAACAACCTACGGACAGAGTTAATCCGCGAAGCCTACTGTTAAGTCTCTATAGTATACCCTAGTTATAATAAGACCCACTAACTACTAGCGCCCTGTTACTACTGGCAAGGACTTCTATCTAATATGGATTAATTTATTAGAAACTGCCACGCCTATAGACGCGCAAATGCCCCTAGGGATTAAACTCCTAGGTAGTTATAACCGCTGCCAGTTTTAGAACGCCCTTGGCAATATATTATTATAGACTTTAAGTTATTTCCAAAGGACGCCTATGGCCACGATGCAGCCTTTATAGTGGTTAACCGACTATATAAGCAATCCGTCTCCCTCTCTTGTTTTAAGACTATGATTGCGAAGGATATAGCCCGCCTCTATGTTAACAACATCTATTAATTCTACGGCGCCCCCAAATTAATTATCTCTAACTGTGGCCCCTAGTTCATATCGGATTTCTAGAATAAACTCTACCATATCCTTGGGATTAAGATTAAGCTCTCTACTACATTCCACCCTTAGACTAATAGCTAAACCAAGATTATAAACTAGTACCTTAACTAGCGACTACGGCCATTTATAGACTACTATTAGGACAACTGGTTGGAATTACTGCCTATAATAGACTACGCGCAGCTTACACTCCCCTATAATAGTATAGGGATGTCCCCATTTGAACTACTCTATGGGTATACACCACGAACGTCCTTTGATTGGGATAGGCCTACTAAACCTACTACGGCCTATGAACGCCTTAGCTATAAAGAGGCCCAGGCATTTGCTGAGAGAATATATAGAGCCTAGAAGACTGCTTAAACAATTATAAGAAAGGTGTAAGAAAAAAAGAAGTCTGATATAAACCAATATTATTACAAGGAAGACTTCTAAGTAGGAGATAAGGTATAGGTATTAATAAAGAACTAGAAAACCCAGAGGCCGAGCCATAAGTTAGACCACTAAATAGCTAGCCTATACAAGACTCTTTAAAAGGTAGGACACTCTTTTAAGGTTAAGCTACTAGAGTTAATAAGGATCCACCCCATCTTCTCTCCGGACCGGCTATAAAAGGCTATAGATAATCTACTACCTAGACAGTATAACGACCCCCCGCTGCTAATCTAGATTACTAAGGACGAAGAATGGGAAGTTAAAGAAATCCTAGCAGTAAAAAAGGTCCGTAATGTCTTAAAATACCGTGCAAGCTGGGTAGGCCATGATGATGACCTAGAGTGGTACCCCACATCTAATTTTAAGTACTCCCCCTATAAGCTACGGGACTTCCACCTAGCCCACCCCAACCTCCCTGGACCACTATGTAAATTAGACAACTAGATTAAATGCTAGAAAGAAGGGTTAGATAATTATAACAATTTAAATAACAATAGGGAGCTTAGACAACGCCTAAGGGCAGGCTTTTTTAGGAGGGGGGGGTAATGTGATGGTGCTAGAGCGCGTCACCTGCCAAATTCTGCTATGCTGCTGCCATATTCTGCCAACCTACGATTGGCTCGCTTACCGCTAGCGCCTTGGCGGCTGCCCCTTTATATATGTTTACTATAGTCCTTGTGACCCCCTTCTTTTCTTCTCCTTAGCTTAGTATCTTCATTAGATAGTAATCCACAAGCTTCGGTTTAGAGGCATTTGTGTAAGCCGTCACAATTGGTATGCTAGTTAAAATTAGGTCTCTAATCTTAAAGTTTAAGCAATTAAGATAGTATCTATCTATTACTCTATAATATATCCTGTTTCTTAAAAGTGCGCTCCTATGTATATACTATCTTTATAGCCTCCGTAATAACTAGTACTGCCTTACTAGCTTTAATACAAATCCTAATTCTATAAACAACTTTATCTAAAGGCGACGGCCTATAATAACTTTAATTGTAGTGGTTAAAATTAAAAGAATTGCCCCTTATAAAAATTTTGGTGGGGGGTGATGCGGATTTTTCGCGTGCTAAGCGAGTTTCCAATATTTCGGTGATGACTGTAATTAGTACTGGTCCCACCTAAATAATTTTACCTATATGTTCTTAAAAGACCAGAAGTCTAATAAGAAGATTCTAGATGTTTATAATAAGACTTATTATATAATATCTAATACCTTTAGTCCTTATAATTAATATATATATACTAAAAGCGGTAGTTACGTTAAGGTAAGCTTTCCTATCCTTAATAGGTTTCTATTATTAACTTTAGGCTTTAATAGCTTAGGCCTAAGTAGCAACATTCCTTTAATATCCTTAACTACTATATTACCCAGGCTCTTTCTTACTCTGTGCTATAGCCGTTCACTTATACCCACCTATTATACTCCAGAGGTAGGCTATTTAGACCTTTTAAAGTGGTTTAAGGAGTGATTTAGGGGGGCCCTTCTCGGTTTCTCTAATGGCCCAAATACTGGATCTATATGTCATAGTTGGCCAGACAACTGCTGTGTATAGTAGGCGTGACCTCTGGAAGCATGGACCCCATATAGAATTAACAATCCTAGATAATACAATGTACTGTGCTTGGCCCTTATAGGCCGCTTGCACCGCATGTGCGCTCCACCAGAGCTTACTGTCTACCTATACTCCTAATACCCTTAGGCCCTAAACTGGTTAACCCCCAAAGCCTTAGATATGGATTATATACTAGAGATCTGCAGATTAGTTGCGTTTTCTTATAAAATAGATTAGCTAGTATTTCTCTAGTAAAAATTGGACTCTATATTATCTTGCCCATTCTATATAGGTGTTATAGGCTTTCTCTAGTATTCTGCAGTTCTCTGCGGCTATTAGCCCGTATATAATTAGGTTTGTATTATCAACAAAGCCTATCCCCTAGGTCGCCCCTTCCTTAAAGGTGTCAAGTAAGTTGCTTATAAAGAAAAGGAAGAGTATAGGCGAAAGAGGTAATCCTTATGGTATACCTATTGCAACTGCAATAGGGGGGCTCTGGTATCCGCTAAAGACTAATAATGTCTCTTTCTGGCCTGTAAACCCTTAAATAAATTATATAATCTATTCTAGGAAACCCTTTGCCCTAAGGATATATAGGAGGCGCTCATGGGGTATATTATTATAGGCGTCACTAATGTCTAGGCTAAGCATTAATACTACAAAGTCCTTGCGCATAGCCCATGCAATTTTAATAGTAGCAGCGAGTAGTGTAAGTGCTGATAGTATTAAGCGATTCTTTCTTGCCCCCATTTGGCTTTGTGGTAGTAGGGCGTGTTCCTCTACCATATCTGCTATATGGTCCGCTATAACCTTTTCTAAGATCTTGCTTAGGGTATTTTCTAAGGCAATAGGGCGGTAGCTTCCTGGGATTAAGTAGTCTACTTTACCTTCTTTTTGTAAGACAACCATCGTTATAGATCTTCCGAGTCGTAGGTAGTAGCCTATTGCAAAGCATGCTCTGGCTATATCTACAAGCCAAGGTGCTATAAGTGGACCACAGGTCTTTAAGGCTTCGTTTGGGCAGGTAGTTATATATTAGCTAGTAATACAGTAGAGTTTGACATACCTGCTTATCGAGGCCTCTACCCCAGTTTTCTAGTGCTTTGGTCCCAATCTATAAGCAGTTAGCTGCTACCACTAATTATAGGGAGTTTCACCAGTTCTTTTGGATATCTTATAATGGTATTACCCAAGTACCAGTCTACCCCCTAGCAGTTTGTATAAGAGTTTCCTCCTAGAGTTGGTACGCTTTTGTATGGCTTGGGAGCCTTCCATAGCCTCTAGTTTTACGCCTTTCTTTATTGTTTCCGCCAGCGTAGGTATAAGCTGCCGTTTCCAGGGATCGCAACTCCCATTTTCGCGCCTACTAACATAATCCTACAGGGGCGTCGTAGCTGCATCCTATAGTATAGTTAGGTACACCTTCTACAGACAAGGCCGAGCCACTGCCTCTTCCGCCTGAGTAACTCCTATTTGCTCCTTAAGCACATCTTACCGGCATGCCGCCCTAGATACGAGCGGTTCCGTCTATTAATATACCAATACACGCATCTATTCTCTTAAGCTATATAGTAATCTCTCCGGCTAGGACATGATCCTGCCTGCCTACTAGGTGTACTAAGGGTTAGAGCCTAGTAAAGGGGTAAGGTCCTTAGAGCTAGTAGTAGCTACTATATACTACGCCCTATAGGAGGCTAGTAGTAATATAGGGGCGCAACACCCTATATACTGCCAGTTCCCGTTTCGCGTTGCCTATAAGGGTCTCCCTATAATAGGCCGACCGTGTTTTACAGGAGAGGGGCCGTAGAGATACCAGGTCCCGCACTAGATAACCTACTCCCCCCTCTCCTACTAACCAAGCTTGTGTCCCCCCCTTTTATAAGCTGGCCTGTGTCTTTAACTGTTAAGTCCTTATCTAACTGGCCTGTGTTTCCCCTGCAGCCTCCCCTATATATATGCATTAGGTTGCATACACCACGCCTATTAAGACCCTCCTATAAGTCGCCTTATATATATATATCAGGTTGTATGCACCACGCCTATTAAGACCCTCCTATGAGTTGCCTTTTGACGCTATAGGGCCGTTGAAGCTAGCCTGTGTTTCCGCTGCCTAGAGCTTTGCCTGTGTTTCTACCTCGTTAAGCCGTCTGGTCGCCGTCGCGTCACCGTCGCATCGCTGTTGCGTCGCTGTCGCTGTCGCTGTCGACTAGGTTACGCGCACCATGCCTATTAAGACCCTCTTCTGAGTTACCTAAGTATACTAGATACCAGATAGGCCCTTATAGAGGGGCCTTAATAAGTTCTCTAGGCATGGCCTTAATAAGTTCTTTATAGTGGCCTTAGGGCCTTAATAAGTTTTGTATAAAGTATCTATAACGCGTTAACCTTAATAAGTTCTTATAAAAAGAGGATCCCTATGCCCTTATCGCGTTTCCTTTACAATCTCAGAGCTAGTGCAAGCCTAAGGGTGTCCTATTATACGCCTAGGACGCGTCCACGTTGACTGGCTGAATAAGGCTAGTTTCGGGCCTGGCTATAAGCCAGGTAGTTATATATTAGGCGGTTTTTGTATCCCAGTTTCCCTTAATGGGCCTCCCTAGATGGTAAAATGGGAGCTCTAAGCGGAGGCAGTGAGGCTCCTGGTGTTGTTAAGGGCGATGCTTTTACGCGTCGCGGGATCAACACCATAGAGTCGAACGACAGTGCTGTGCGCGCTGCGACGGCTCTCTACCATCGCCTCTGCACTTGGCCATTAAGAGGAATAGGATTCTAGATGATGTTTCCACCTGCGGCGACGTGGACGCGTGCAGTAGGGCTTCGCGGGCACTAGATAATAATTATTTAAATAACTAGCTAGTAAATACTATAAATAATTTAATTAATTAATTAATTAAATTAAACTAAAGCTTTAATATTAGCTATTACTAAATTAAATTAAGGCCTTCTAGAGAAGTATTTTAGATAACTACTATTTAAATATATAGCCAGTAAACAGCTATAGAGAACAATTTAAATAAATTAAAGCCTTTAATTAGGCCAACTTCTCTTTTAAATTAAATTAGATACTAATATAGGTAGGTAAGTAGGTAGATAGATAGGTAGATAGGTAAGTAGGTAGATAGATAGGTAGATAGGTAGGTAGGTAGGTAGGTAGGTAGGTAAATAGGTAAGTAGGTAGATAGGTAAGTAGGTAAAAGAAAACCATTACTATCTATTAAATTATCTAAAATAATATTGTTTATTTTGCTAGCCTTATAAATAGCTTTAAAGTAGCTTTTATTTAACCAAAATATATTATTAATATAAAAGAGGTAAATAGCTCTAAATATAATTATAGTTACTAAATATATAGGTTACTAGTAGGCTATATATAGGCTGTATATAGGCTATATATTAAAAAACATAATATAGGCTAGTTAGTTAAGTTGCTAAATACCCTTAACTATATACTAATTGCATTAACTACTAACTATTAAGGCTATTAAGAGGGGACTATATTTTACTAATAAATCCTTTAGTTTCTATATAGAGTCCCTAGTAGGCTAGCCTAGCTATTTAACTTTATATTAAAGCTTATTCTTAATAAACTTATAATATAGTATAGCTTTAACCTTATACTACTTGCCCATTAATTTAGAGTATTTAATTAGGCCTAAACAGAAGTTCTTTTCTAGTAGTGGTCTATACTATAGCTCTAGTAGATTTATATTAAATATTAAATATATATAGGCTATAGATAGGGGTAGCTAGAGATAGTAAACTAGCTTACTAATTTATTTCTTAACTTAAAAGGGACCTATATTGGCAAAATATAGTCCCCTCTTAATAGCCTTAATAGTTAGTAGTTAACGTAATTAGTATATAGTTAAGGGTATTTAGCAACTTAACTAACTAGCCTATATTATGTTTTTTTAATATATAGCTTATATATAGCCTATGCGTAGCCTACTAGCAACCTATATATTTAGCAACCTATATATTTAGCAACCACAATTATATTTAGAGCTATTTACCTCTTTTATACTAATAATATATTTTAGTTAAATAAAAGCCACTTTAAAACTATTTATAAAGCTAGTAAAATAAATATTATTATTTTAAATAATTTAATATATAGTAATGGTTCTTTTTTATCTACCTACCTATTTACCTACCTATCTATCTACCTACCTGCCTACTTATCTACCTACCTACCTATCTACCTATCTACTTACCTATCTACTTACCTATATTAGTGTCTAATTTAATTTAGGGAAAAAATTAGCCTAATTAAAGGCTCTAATTTATTTAAATTATTCTCTATAGCCATTTACTAGCTATATATTTAAATAGTAATTATCTAAAGAACTTCCCTAAAAGGCCTTAATTTAATTTAATAATAGCTAATATTAAAGCTCTAGTTTAATTTAATTAATTAATTAATTAAATTGTTTATAGTATTTGCTAGCTAGTTATTTAAATAGTTATTATTTAGTTTTAGTAATAGTTGTCTAGCTCTAGGATAGTTATCTAGTTTTAGTAATAGTTATTTAGTTTTAGTAATAATCATCTAGTTCTAGCAATAGTTATTTAGTTTTAGTAATAGTTATCTAGTTTTAGTAATAATTATCTAGTTTTAGTAATAATTATTTAGTTTTAATAACAGTTATCTAGTTCTAGTTGTAGGTATCACAAGGTGATATTACGTAGCTATGGTTCGTAGATAGTATAATGATTGTTATTATATATATCGCTCTTCCTTAAGGAAGGGCGAGGAGCTTAAGGCTCCTCGCCACGCTAGTGCCGCGGCGGCACGTGACGGCAACTTGCCTCGCGTGACGGCAACTTGCCTATATTCCTAACACTAGCAACTCTTCTTTTACGGTTGCCATCTATATATATATACCGCTTGACTAGCGTAATAAATATTAATCCTCCTTACTTACTATTGCCATTATAATATAAGTCTCGCTATCCCAAAATTTGCCTCTTAGTACGTAGTGCTTTCTTACTTAGGAGTTATAGGTAGATATTTTATTAGGAGGGCCGCCAAGGCTCTAGTAGTAAGCGAGCTAATAGCAATTTTCCATCCCAGGGATGGAAAATCCTAATTAGCTAGTTTAAGTTAGGGTCTATAGAATATTATACCCCTACTCCCTTTTAACTTAACCTTTAACTTATATACGTAGAGTATTTATGTTAATAAATGTCTTTAGTGCCTTGTTTAGGTTTGCCTTTATTATTATATCTACTAGGTTATCTTAGCCATTAATCCATTAAATCTTAAAGAGTTTTTAACGCTTATAGGATTACTAAAGTGCCATAATATTAATTATAAGGCGCTTCTCCTTTATAGTACTAAGCTTAACTAAATACTTATAGAGGGAGTATAAATTGGTGTATACGATTATAGGGATAGTAGGAAGTTTAAGTTAATCTATAATTATCTTTAGGGTAGTTCTAATTGTAATTACTATATTAACTCCGCTAACTATTTTATATATCTCTAATACTAGAACGCTTTAAGTAACATGCTTACTCTTAGTTAAGCTCTAATAAATAAGATTGCTATAGATTATAAAGTCATTCTCTCTAATAGATTTATTTATAATAATAATCTTATATCCTAACTAGGAGCTAAAATCTTTATTATTTATAAATAATCCATTAATAAATATAAAGAGCTTGGTAGTGGGAAGATTAATAGGCATGTAGAGTAGTCCCTAATTAAGATGGTTTATTTACTAAAAAAGACATTTATTTAGGGCAAGAATATCGTCCTGTCACGGGGCGCGGAACAGTGGCAGCTAAACGTATATATTCGAGGAGTCTACAAGACGTTGCGCGATCAATCGTAAGGGTCGAGGGCGTAAGGAGGTAATATACCTACGCGTAGCTGACGTAAGCTGTACGCGAGGTGTACGCGAGAGCACGGGGCTCTCCTATGGAGGCCCCTGCGGTGGGGTTCCGTGACACGTCCTTAGTTAGTTCCTAGTATTAAGCAGTAATAGAGAGATTAAAAGAAGCCTTAGGTTAATAGATAGAAGCAATATAAGCTCCACAGGCGCGTTGCTCTATGTATCCTTACTTTAGAGAATTAACGTTAATAATATTAATCTTCTTGCCTTAACTCTTCTGGCGTAAAGTAATGGAATCCTTATTTAGAGAGAGGATGCATCTATTAAAAAGTAATAGTATTGTTAAATTAAGCTTTTCCTTTAGCTTTGCCATAAGGTTTGCCTTTACTAGCTTATCTTCTTTAAGAGCTAAGAATTAGTCGTCTTTTAAGATAATTATATTATTAGTTTATATACCAACAATTCTAAATGGAGTTCCCGTAGCTATAATAAGGAAGTATAGATTAAATATAGAAGTAGTTATCAAAAGCTTTTCTTTATAGTGCTTGCTATAGATAGCCCACTAATAAGTTCCTACCTCTGTGATTTTATATAATAGCTTAAGCATAACTATAATTATCTCTTTAGGATATTGGTGGCGAATTTACTTTGGAAGGTATACTAATATTAAGCGCTAAAGGTGCATTTCTAATTAGGTATAGGCCTAAGTAATATCTTATAAATAAACCGCCATTCCATTCTTTATTAAGGAGGGAGCTAGTATAATAATAACTTACTAACTAGCTCATTAAATTATAGGAGATTATATAAGAATTACCTCCTTACTATTATTATTATTATTCATTGCTTAACGTCCGATTCGGATCCCTATTGGGCCCACGCGGACTACTCCTTATATATATGTGGGGAGAAAACTCTTTTGAGAAAACCCTATAATCCGTCTCCCCGCCTTTTGGGACTCGCCTATAAGGCGCCTATAAGTTACCTATAGTGCTCTACTACCTTACTTTTTAACCTCCTTGGGAACCACTGCTGCCGTAACAAACCTACGGACGCACTAGTATCGCAAACTTTGCTCTACTACTATAGAGTTATTAGGGGGCGCCTATTACTCGCCCCTTTGCCTTCTATTACCATTTCCTTTGTAACCCAAAACTGGTCTAGTATATTTTGGCTAATAAGCCACCGGGTAACCACCTTAAGACCTTTTTATGTTAAGAGTAGTGTGTTATAGTTCTCTGTGCTAGCTACTAAGAGCATAGCTTCTCAGTTGGTGTATAGGGGGTATAACAGTATTATATATTTTAGTATCTGTCTTAGCTAGCTATATTTGCATCTTAGGTTGCCTACTAGAATACCTACCTAGTAGAGCCAATCTTTTAGTCCTATTATCCCTGTTCTTAAGAGTATTGCTATTATATTTTCTGCCTTTGTTAGGCCTTCTTAGAGCTCTTAAGTGTTTACCCCCTATGGCGTTAACTATGCTATGGCTTGGGTTTTTCTTGCTTAAGTTAGCCTCTGTACCTTTAACTCCTATATACCTCTTTAGCGTTAGTCCAACTAGTATTATATTACGGAAGATGGTTTCCTGGTGTTTTTTTATGCTCTACTTTAGCTCCTTTCTCTTTCTTGCTATTGTCTTTGCTGGCCTCTTACGCGTCTCCCTTTCTCCTCTATATGGGCCTGGGCCCTAATATAGCACTATTCTTCTTCTGCTTTCTTTACCTGTTTCTCTAATATCTCTTCCCTACTTTGGGGTTGTTGGTTTGTTCTTCTATAAGGCGCCCTAGGGTCCCTCTATAGTTTATTTAGGCGTGTCTTGATATACTTTATAACATTAGAGTTATGTTTACTTTGCGCCCTTTGCATTGCAGCGACTTTAATATATAGTTATAGGGGGGGGATATTGGCTTCCTTCTTAAGCAGTGCTGTGGCCGTTCGCTTATACCCGCCTGTTATACTCCAGAGGCAGGCTGTTTAGACCTTTTGGAGTGGTTTAAGGAGTAATTTAGGGGGGCCCTTCTCGGTTTCTCTAATGGCCCAAATACTGGATCTATATGTTATAGTTGGCCGGACAACTGCTGTATATAGTAGGCGTGACCTCTGGAAGCATGGACCCTATATAGAATTAACGATCCTGGATAATGTAATGTACTGTACTTAGCCCTTATGGGCCGCTTATACCGTATATGCGCTCTACCGGAGTTTACTGTCTACCTATACTCCTAATACCCTTAGGCCCTGAACTGGTTGACCCCCAAAGCCTTGGATATAGATTGTATGCTAAAGATCTGCAGATTGGTTACGTTTTCTTGTAAAATGGTAGGTAGTTATATAGTAGAGTTTAACATGCCTGCTTATCTAGGCCTCTACCCCAGTTTTCTAGTATTTAGTCCTAGTTACCTAGGCCTAAAGGCCTAGAGGGCTTTCTATAAGCAGTTAGCTGCCACTACTAATTAACGGGGGGTTTCACTATTCTTTTGGGTATTTTATAATGGGATTAACCCAAGTACTAGACTGCCCCCTAGCGGTCTATATAAGAATCTCCTCCTAGAGTTGGTATGCTTTTGCATGGCTTAGGAGCCTTCTATAGCCTCTGGTTTTACGCCTTTCTTTATTGTTTCTGCCGGTATGGGTATAAGCTGCCGCTTCTAGGGGTCGTAACTCCCTTCTTATGTGCCTACTGGCGTAATCCTATAAGGGCGTTGTGGCTGTATCCTGTAATATAGAAGCCTTGGGTACCTTCTATAGTTAAGGCCCAGACTAAAAGCCTCCCCTACCTAAGTAACTCCTATTTGCTTCTTAAGCATACCTTACCGGCGTACCGCCCTAGAGGCGAATGGTACCGTCTATTAGTATACTAATACGCGCATCCGTTCTCTTAAGCTACGTAGTAGTCTCTCTGGCTAGGATGTAATCCTACCTACCTATTAGGTGCACTAAGGGTTAGGGCCTAGCTAAGGGGTAAGGTTCTTAGAGCTAGCAGTGGCTACTATATACTACGCCCTGTAGGAGGCTAGTAGTAATATAGGGGCGTAACACCCTATACTGCTGCCAGTCCCTGTTTCGCGTTGCCTATAAAAGTCTCCTTATAATAGGCCGACCGTGTCTTATAGGAGAGGGGCTGTAGAGATACTAGGTCCTACTCTAGACAACCTACTTCCCCCTCTCCTACTAACTAAGCTTATGTCCCCCCCTTTTATAAGCTGGCCTGTGTCTTTAACTGTTAAGTCCTTGTCTAACTGGCCTATGTTTCCCCTATAGCCTCCCCTATATATATGCATTAGGTTATGTATACCACACCTATTAAGACCCTCCTGTAAGTTGCCTTGTACATATACGCATTAGGTTGCGTGCACTATGCCTATTAAGACCCTCCTATGAGTCGCCTATGAGTTAACTGTAAGTTAAACGCTATGGGGCCGTTAAAGCTGGCCTATATTTCCGCTGCCTAGAGCTTTGCCTGTGTTTCCACCTTGTTAAGCCATTTAGTTGCCATTACGTTGCCATTACGTCGCCGTTAACTAGGTTGTGCGTACTATGCCTATTAAGACCCTCTTTTAAGTTACCTAAGTATACTGGGTACTAGATAGGCCCTTATAGAGGGGCCTTAATAAGTTCTCTAGGCAGGGCCTTAATAAGTTCTTTGCGGTGGCCTTGGGGCCTTAATAAGTTTTATACAAAGTATCTATAACGCGTTAACCTTAACAAGTTCTTATAAAAGGAGGATCCCTACGCCCTTATTATATTCCCTTTGCGATCTTAGAGCTAGTGTAAGCCTAAGGGTGTCCTGTTATACGCCTAGGACGCGTCCACGTTAACTAGCTGGATAAGGCCAGTTTCGGGCCTAGCTGCGAGCCAGGTAGTCGTATATTGGGCGGTTTTTGTATCCCAGTTTCCCTTAATGGGCCTCCCTAGATGGTAGAACAAGAGCTCTAAGTGGAGGCAGTAAGGCTCCTGGTGTTGTTAAGGGCAATGCGTTATACGCGTCGTGGGCTCATTACTATAGAGTTGAGCGACAGCGCTGCACGCGCTGCGACGGCTCTCTACCATCGCCTCCGCACTTGGCCATTAAGAGGAATAGGATTCTAGATAATGTTTCTACCCACAGCGACATGGACGCGTGCAGTAGGGCTTCGCGGGCCCCTTATTATTATTGTTATAACCTTAAATAATAAGCCTTAATTTCTTAAATAGGGCATTAGTAGCTTTGCCCTTAATTTTATTAACTATTCTTAATTTAAAGATGCAAACTTTATTAAACTTAGTAGGGTTATATTTCTTAAATTTAAAAACTCCTCTTACAATAAGACTATTAATCTCCTACTTATTAGATGCTTAAAAAGGAGCTTCTAAAGTTATAATATAACCTTTCTTTTAGAGCTGTTTTATAAGTTTAAAGTCAGCCTTCTCCTTAGCTGTTATAAAGGCCATTAATAGCTTAACTCCATTCTTAATAGCGGCAACAAATTGCTCTTTAAAATTAATAAGATATTAGCAATTTTATAATCCCTTTAGGCGACCTCTACCGCGTTATAGTTGCAGCATATCTACTATAATTATATCAGAATTGTGGTTACCTTTTAGAGCACATTGATCATGGCTCTCCTTTAGGGCATTTTCTATAATATCCTATAAAGGCTTAGAACTATTATCTTTATAATAAGGCTTAATAACAGTTAAATAGAATTAAGTGGGTCTGTAAGGCATCTAAATAGTGCAAGTCTAGCCATTAATTGCAATAAGTTAATGTGGGCCTAACCGTCCTCCCTTTTTATGCTATACGTATACCTTAAACTAGAGTGGCAGATTAAGTATAGTTAAGGTATTTAGGCCATTTCTTATTCCTAATACATTATTAACTTAGCATATAGCGTAGAGACGTTATACCTTCTTTATTGCCTTGTAAATAGCCTTAGCTTATTATATAATAGAGGGAGATAGTGGAGAATTATTAGTTATTTAAGGGTAGGCGCCAAAGACTAGCAATGTGGGTATAAGTCTATCTAGGCCAGTAGAATCGTTAATAGCTTTAACAGCCATTTATAAGGTAAGTTCTTTACTAGCATCCTCTAGTTTTAAAGAGATAATCTTATATACGCGGCGTAATAGCGTATAATATCATTCTACTTTTTTAACACTATTATATGCCTTAATAGGGACTTCCTTAACCTTAATTACTATTACCTTTATCTATTATCAGAACTTTACAGATAAGAAGTTCTTTCCTATATTATAGATAATTTAATTAGGGGGTCCTAAGTAGATATCAATCTAGTATAACTAAAGGGTATCCTATGCGTTTCTGGCTAACATATCTTCTAAAAAATGTGTAGCTTAGAAGGAGGTTAAGAAGTTAATAACTTAAAGTACTAGCTTGCCGCTAAGATATATAACGTTAATAATAATACAGAAGTTAAAGTTATAGTTATCTTTAAAGGTAAACTTAAATCGGCTAGGGGGCTTCTGGTTTATTTAGCAGTAATAGCAGTACTTTATAAGATGCTTAATTGCCTTAATCTTAACTTTATAGCCTGCTTGCTAAAAAAACCCAAAGTAATTAGTAAATAAATGGGTGGCTAAAACAACGGTATAGTTAACGTAACTCTAACTTAGTTAAATGGCTCTAAGTGACACTCCTTTCTGGTTATTAAAGGAGCAGCTAAAGGTAACCTCACTTATATATAATAGGCACCCAATTATCTCCCTGTATAAGTATATTCTTAAGGTTGTTAAGCTTAACGCCTAATTTGTCTATATCCCTAATATAGAATAGAAATAGAGTATTTGTGGGAACAATATAGAAAGTGATGTATCTTAAGGGGGTTTGGACCCTAATTATGCTAAAAAAGATCACGGTACCCTTACTAAAACGTATTATATATTGGCCTACCATTAATTAGTTAATCTAAACAGAGCTATTAAGCTGCTAAAGGGCTTAAACTTAAGGTTCTCCTACTATAGATACTCCTATAGCTCTAATATCTAGCATAATACCATAGAAGATATTTGCTAAGTATCTGTTATTAAAGGAGAATGTAAAGCTTTCCTTTGGCTTATTAAAGATATCTAACTTTATAATAGAATGGAGTGTAGATTGGTTATTAAGAATAGTAATGGTTTATATACTATCTACCTTACTATACTTAGTAAAGTATTAGTTAGGAGAGTAGTCCTCAATTTCCATATCTATAAGGAGCTATTTAGTCTTATTAACCTTACCCTTAAGATCTTCTACGCCTTTATATTAAACCAGAAAGCTTTAGAAGTAGGCCATAGTAATTTTATAATTTTTAACATTTCTTGCACTCTAATAAAACTTATTATATGCCTCCTTTTGCTTATTAAGGGAGTGTTTAGTTAACTAGTAATTTAGCTTCTTATAAATATAGCACTTCTTTTAGTAATTACTTTAAAATAAACCTCTATAAGGACCTCTATAATTGCCTTATAGTTAATGTTAATTATACCCTTTACCGTATTCCCTACTACGGCCACTATATATTTAGTTAGTCCAGTTATAATTATATTAGTTAGGAATACTTAGTTGGGTAGAGTTTTCAGTATAGAACTATTAAGATTCTTGTATTTATATTGCAGTACCTATAGTAAAGCGTAGCTTGGTATATACTCCTTTAAATATATCTGCAGGTTTATATAGCGCCAGATTGCACTTAAGAACGCCACAGTAGGCTAAAATAACCTGGTCCCTTAGGCTATTCTTATTTTAGTAAGTTTTGGTAAGGCTATACTGGATTTTCTAGAGTTTATTAAAGAGTAGTTGGAGGTACTCTAAATAAGTCTTTATTGAGTTAGAAGTAATAACTCTTTAGAATATAGTCTCCCGCTATTCAGATATATAAAGCTGGTAATTCTTATTAGTCTTAAAGTGGGCTCTAGTAAGCTAAAGTATTATATTAAAGCTATAGTTTCTACCCATAATATGGTTATAATAAAATGTCGCCGCCTATCCCTTTAATATAACCAAGAAAGCATAATAAAACTAGTGGTATTAGATTCTGACCTTACTATAGCAGTTATAAAAGACCTATAGTTTTGTTCCGAGTATATTATACAGTTCTCCTCTAAACTTCTTCTCCTTATCTAAATATACCTTTATTAGATTCGTAACTTCTTATAGTAGAGGCTTACCAGTTAGCTAGGGTAGAGAAGCTAAAGGCGGTAGAGGTGGAGGAAGAGTACCTCTAGGTAGAAGAGCACCTCTAGGTGGAAGAGCACCTTTAGGTAGGATAGTAGCGTTTTAGGGGTTTCATTCTAAATTAAAGTTGCCTTTTAAAGAATATAGGTTAGTTCTAAGTTTCCGTAGTTAATGTGTAATCTCAGCTTTTATCTATACTGGTTCTTCTATACTAATAATAACGGCCTGGATATTACTGGTAATTGGGTTACCATTTTTAGTAATATATATCCCATTCCTACGGAGGAAGTCTTAAAAATTCTAAGTAATATCAACATTGCTAAGTGCCTAGGTGTTGGCGGTCCATCCTATAAAATCCTCCCTAAAATATTCCTATAGCTGTAGATCGGTATAGTGTCTACTTTAGTAGAATATAATACGTTATAGGAGAAAGCCGTTAACTTGTTTTGCGGTATAAGTTATTATATTAATGGTAAATTCGTCCCAATCTTTATTAATAAGTTTTATGTATAAAGCTACCCCTAGTGGTAAGGAGTCTTCCTAGTTATTTAAGGTAGGCATAGCCATGTTTTTAGGGGGAGGGAAGTGTTATTAGGGTAGGAATTGTTGTTTAGTACGCGTTCGTTATTTAGTACGCGTTTATAACATATATTTGCGATTATAGGGCTTAGGACTAGTTCTGGCCTTAAATCACGAAGACTTATAAATTGTGTTGTTCTGCGTAATAGACGCAAGAATCTATAATCTAGGAAAGGCTTAGGACCAGTTCTGGCCTTTAGATCCTTAGATTCGTGGAAGAGTTCTATTTAAGGTTTAGGACCAGTTCTAACCTTAAAAGACAGCTTCCTTTAGCATAAGTAGCACTAGTATAGTGGCTTGTCTCTTCTTAGGAATACTTAGCTGCTCTATAATATAACAGTGAAGTTAACTACTGATTAGTATAGGTATTATAAGGTAATGTCACATAGCTACGGTTCGTAGATAGTATAATAATTGTTATTATATATATCGCTCTTCCTTAAGGAAGGGCGAGGAGCTTAAGGCTCCTTACCACGCTAGTACCGCGGCGGTACATAACGGCAACTTGCCTCGCATAATAGCAACTTGCCTATATTCCCAACACTAGTAATAGTTATCTAATTTTAGTAATAGTTATCTAGTTTTAGTAATAATTATCTAGCTTTAATAATAGTTATTTAGTTTTAGCAATAGTTATCTAGTTTTAGTAATAGTTATCTAGCTCTAATAACAGTTATCTAGTTCTAGTAATAGTTATCTAGTTTTAGCAATACTTATCTAGTTTTAGTAATAGTCCTTTTCTACCTACCTATTTACCTACCTATTTACCTACCTATTTACCTACCTACCTATCTACCTATCTACCTATCTATATTAATATCTAATTTAATTTAGGGAAGAAGTCAGCCTAATTAAAGGCTTTAATTAATTTAAATTATTCTCTATAGCCGTTCGCTAGCTATATATTTAAATAGTAGTTATCTAAAGTGCCTCCTTAGGAGGCCTTAATTTAATTTAGTAATAGGCTAATATTAAATTTAATTATTTATTTATATTATTTATAGTATTTGCTAGCTAGTTATTTAAAAGATTATTATTTAGTTCTGGTAATAGTTGTCTAGCTCTAAAATAGTTATCTAGTTTTAGCAATAGTTATCTAGTTCTAGTAATAGTTATCTAGTTTTAGCAACAGTTATCTAATTCTAGTAACGGTTATCTAGTTTTAATAATAGTTATTTAGTTCTAGCAACAGTTGTCTAGTTCTAGCAATAGTTATCTAGTTCTAGCAATAGTTATCTAGTTCTAGCAACAGTTATTTAGTTCTAGTAATAGTTATCTAGTTCTAGTAATAGTTATTTAGTTTTAATAACAGTTATCTAGTTTTAGTAATAGTTATCTAGTCCTAGTAATAGTCCTCTACTAGCTACTATTTTAATACCTTTTAAGTTAAGGAGGATATAAAGAAAGGTAAAAAAATAAGGTAGCTGTTGGTTACATAAGGGGATATCACGTAGCTACGGTTCGTAGATAGTATGATGGTTGTTCTTCTTTTTAATAGGAATAAGGAAAGGGGTAAGGAACTTAAGGTTCCTCACCACACTAGGGCCACGTTAGCACGTGACGGCAACATGCCTAGCGTGATGGCAGCTTGCCTTATTCCCGACACTGGCAACTCTTCTTTTTATAGTTGCCATCTATATATAGACAAACAGACAGGATGCGACAATACTAGATAGTGTACAACAATACCAAACAATATGCAACAATACCAAACAATATGCAACAATACTAAACAATATGCGACAATACCAAACAATATACGGCAATACCAAACAATATACGGCAATACCAAACAATATGCGACAATACCAAACAATATGCGACAATATGCGACAATGCGGCAGTTGGCAGATAACGCAAAGACGGGTAGGCCGCTAAGGTGCTAGTAGTAAGCGAGCTAATAGCGATTTTCCATCCCAGGGATAGAAAATCCTAATTGGCTGGTTTAAGTTAGGGTCTATAGAATATTATGCTCCTACTCCCTTTTAACCTAACCTTTAACTTATATATGTAGAGTGTTTATGTTAACAAACGTTTCTAGAGCCTTATTTAGGTTTGCCTTTATTATTACATCTGCTGGGTTATCTTAACCGTTAATCTATTAAATCTTAAAGAGTTCTTGCCGTTTGTAGGATTAACGAAGTGCTATAATATCGATTATAAGGCGCTTCTCCTTTGTAGTACCAAGCTTAACTAAGCACTTATAGAGGGAGTATAAATCGGTGCATACGATTATAGGGATAACAGGAAGTTTGAGTCAATCTATAATCATCTTTAGGGTAGTTCCAATTGCAATTGCTATATTAACTCCGCCAACTATTCTATATATCTCTGACACTAAAACACTTTAGGTAATACGCTTGCTCTTAGTTAAGCTCTAATAGATAAGGTTGCCATAGATTGTAAAGTCATTCTCTCTAGTAAACTTATTTGTAATAATAATCTTATATCTTAGCTAGGAGCTAAAATCTTTATTATTTATAAATAATCTATTAACAAATACAAAGAGCTTAGCGGTAGGAAGATTAATAGGCACGTAGTATAGGCCCTAGTTAAGATGGTTTATTTACCAGAAAAGGCGTTTATTTAAGGCAAGAATGTCGTCCTTAGTTGGTTCCTAGTGTTAGGCAGTAACAGAGAGATCAAATAAAGCCTTAGGTTGACAGATAGAAGCAATATAAGCTCCGCAAGCGCGTTGCTCCACGTATCCTTGCTTTAGAGAATTAGCATTAATAACGTCGATTTTCTTACCTTAACCCTTCTGGCGCAGAGCAATAGAATCCTTGTTTAGGGAGAGGATGTATCTATTAAAGAGTAATAGTGTTGTTAAACTAAGCTTTTCCTTTAGCTTTGCCATAAGATTTGCCTTTACTAGCTTGTCTTCTTTAAGAGCTAAGAATTGGTCGTCTCCCAAGATAATTATATCGTTAGTTTATATGCCGACAATTCCAAATGGAGTTCCTATAGTTGTAATAAGGAAGTAGGGATTAAATATAGAAGTAGTTATTAAAAGCTTCTCTTTATGGTGTTTGCTGTAGGTAGCCTACCAGTAAGTTCCTACCTCTGCGATCCTATATAATGGCTTAAGCATAACCATGATTATATCTTTAGGATACTGGTGGCAAATTTACTCTAGAAGGTATGCCAATATTAAGCGCTAAAGGTGCGTCTCTAATTGGGTATAGGCTTAAGTAATATCTCGCAAATAAACCGCCATTCTATTCTTTATTAAGGAGGGAGCTAGCGTAATAATAACTCGCTAACTAGCTCGTTAAATCATAGAAGACTGCGTAAGAATCACCTCCTTACTATTGTCGTTGTAGCCTTAGATAACAAGCCTTAATTTCTTAAATAGGGCGTCAGTAGCTTTGCCCTTAATTTTATTAACTATTCTTAACTTAAAGATGCGAACTCCATTAAACTTAGTAGGGTTATACTTCTTGAATTTAAAGACTCCTTTTGCAATAAGACCCTTAATCTCCTGCTTATTAGATACTTAGAAAGGAGCTCCTAAAGTTATAATACGACCTTCCTTTTAGAGCTGTTTTGCGAGTTTAAAGTTATCCTTCTCCTTAGCTGTTATAAAGGCCATTAATAACTCAACTCTATTTTTAATGGCGGTAATAAATTGCTCTTTAAAATTAATAAGATATTGGCGATTTTATAATCCCTTCGGGCGACCTCTACCGCGTTATAGTTGTGGCGCATCTACTAATATTATATTGGGATTGTAGTCGCCTTCTAGAGTACGTTAATTGTGGTTCTCCTCTAGGGCATCTTCTAGGGTATCCTGCAAAGGCTTAAAACTGTTATCTTTATAGTAAGGCTTAATAACAGTTAAACAGAATTAAGTGGGTCTATAAGGCATCTAAATAGTACAAGTCTGGCCATTAATTGCAATAAGTTAATATAGGCCTAACTATCCTCCCTTTTTACGCTATACGCGTACCTTAGACTGGAGTGGCAGATTAAGCGTAGTTAAGGTATTTAGGCCATTTCTCATTCCTAGTGCGTCGTTGACTTGGTATGTGGCGTAGAGATATCATACCTCCTTCGTTGCCTTGCGAATAGCCTTAGCTTATTACATAATAGAGGGAGATAGTGGAGAATCGTTAATTATTTAAGGGTAGGCGCTAAAGACTAGCAATATGGGTACAAGTCTATCTGGGCCAGCAGAATCGTTAATAGCTTTAACAGCTATTTACAAGGTAAGTTCTTTACTAGCGTCCTCTAGTTCTAAAGAGATAATCTTATATACGCGGCGTAATAGCGCGTGATATTGCTCCACTTTTCTAATACTATTATATGCCTTAACAGGGACTTCCTTGACCTTAATTGCCATTACCTTTATCTATTATTAAAACTCTGCAGATAAGAAGTTCTTTTCTGCGTTATAGACAATTTAATTAGGGGGTCCTAGGTAGATATTAATCTAGTATAACTAAAGGGTATCCTATACGTTCCTAGCTGACATATCCTTCAAGAATCGTGCGGCTTGGAAAAAGGTTGAGAAGTTAATAACTTAGAGTACTAGCTTGCCGCTAAGATATATAACGTTAACGATAATACAGAAGTTAAAGTTATAGTTATCTTTAAGGGTGAACTTAAATCGGCTAGGGGACTTCTGGTTTATTTGGCAGTAATAGCAGTACTTTATAAGATGCTTAATTGCCTTAACCTTAACTTCATGGCCTACTCGCTAAAGAACCCTAAGTAATTAATAAATAGATAGGTGGCCAAAACAACAGTATAGTTGGCGTAATTCCGACTTAGTTAAGTGGCTCTAAGCAACACTCTTTTTTAGTTAATAAAGGAGCAACCAGGGGTGACCCTACTTGCGCACAACAGGCACCTAATTGTCTCCCTAAACAAGTATATTCTTAAGGTTGTTAAGCCTAACGTCTAACTTATCCATATCTTTAATGTAAAATAGAAACGGAGTGTTTATAGGAACAATATAGAAAGTAATATATCCTAAAGGGGTTTAGACCCTAATTATGCCAAGAAAGATTGTAGTACCTTTACTAAAGCGAATCGTATATTGGCCTGCCGTTAATTAGTCAATCTAAACAGAGCTATTAAGCTGCTAAAGGGCTCAAACTTAAGGTTCTCCTGCTGTAGATACTCCTATGGCTCCAGTATCCAGTATAATACCATAGAAGACGTTCGCCAAGTATCTATCATTGAAGGAAAACGCGGAGCTCTCCTTTGGCTTATTAAAGATATCTAACTTCGTAATAAAATGGAGCATAGATTAGTCATTAAGAACAGCAACGGTTTGTATGCCATTTACCTTACCATACTTAGTAAAGTATTGGTTAGGAGAGTAGTCCTCAATTTCCATATCTATAAGGAGCTGTTTAACCTTATTAACCTTACCCTTAAGGTCTTCTACGCCTTCGTATTAAACTAGGAAGCTTTAAAAGTAGGCCACAGTAACCTCACAATTTCCAACGTTTCTTGCACTCTAACGGAACTTATTATATGCCTCTTTTCGCTTATTAAGGGAGTGTCTAGTTAACCAGCACTTTAGCTTTTTACAAACGTAGCACTTCTTCTAGCAATTACTTCGAAATGAACCTCTATAAGGACCTCCACGGTTGCCTTATAGTCGACGTTAATTATACCCTCTTCCGTATTCCCTACTACGGCCACTATATGTTCGATCAGTCCAGTTGTAATTATGTTAGTCGGGAATACTTATTTAGGTAGGGTTTTCAGTATAGAGCTGTTAAGATTCTTATGTTTACATCGCAGTACCTACAGCGGAGCGTAGCTTAGTATATACTCCTTTAAACGTATCCATAGGTTTATATAGCGCCAAGTTGCACTTAGGAACGCTATAGCATGCTAAGATAACCTGGTCCCTTAGGCTATTCTCGTTTTAGTAGGTTTTAGTAAGGCCACATTAGATTTTCTAGAGTTTATTAAAGAGTAGTTAAAGGCACTCTAAACGAGTCTTTGTTAGGTTGGAAGCAATAACTCTCTAAAACATAGTCTCTCGCCATTTAGATATATAAAGTTAGCGATTCTTGTTAGTCTTAAAGTAGGCTCTAGTAAGCTAAAGCATTATATTAAAGCTATAGTTTTTACCCGCAATATAGTTATAATAGAATGTTGCTGCCCGTCCCTTTAACATAATAGAGAAAGCGTAATGGTACTAGTGGCGTTAAATTCTAACCTTATTGCAACAGTTATAAAAGACCTGTAGTTTTGCTTTGAGTATGTTATACAGTTCTCCTCTAAACTTCTTCTCTTTGTCTAAATATACCTTTATTAGATTCATAACTTCTTATAGTAAAGGCTTACCGGTTAGCTAAAGTAGAGGAGGTAGAGGCAGAGCAACTCTAAGTAGGAGGGCACCTCTAGGTGGGAAAGCAGCTCTAGGTGGGGGGTCAGCGTTCTAGGGGTTTTAATACAAATTAAAGTTACCTTCCAAAGAATATGGGTTGTTTTTAGGTTTCTATAGTTAACGTATAATCTTAGCTTCCGTCTATATTGGTTCTTCTGTACTAGTAATAACGGCCTAAATATTACTAGCAATTGGGTTACTGTTCTTAGCAATATATACCCCATTTCTATAGAGGAAGTCTTAAAAATTCTAAATAATATTAACGTTGCTAAGTGCCTAGGTATTAGCAGTCTATCCTACAAAATCCTCCCTAAAATACTCCCATAGTTATAAATCGGCATAGCATCTATTTCGGTAGAATATAATATGGTATAGGAGAAAGCCGTTAACTTGTTTTATGGTACAAGTTATTATATTAAAGGCGAATTCGTCCCAATCTTCATTAATGAGTTTTGCGTGCTCAGCTACCCCTAGTGGTAAGGAGTCTTTCCAGTTATTTAAAGTAGGCGTAGCCATGTTTTCGGAGGGAGGGAAGTGTTATTGGTGTAGGGATTGTCGTTTGGTACGCGTTCGTAATATATATTTGTCATTTAGTACGCGTTCGTGGTTTAGTACGCGTTTGTGACGAGAATTTGTGATTATGGGGCTTAGGACCAGTTCTGGCCTTAAATCGCGAAGACTTGTAAAGCGTGTTGTTCTGTATAATAGACGCAAGAATCCGTAATCTCAGAAAGGCTCAGGACCAGTTCTGGCCTTTTAGATCCTTAGATTCGTGGAAGAGTTCTATTTAAGGTTTAGGACCAGTTCTGACCTTAAAAGACAGCTTCCTCTAGCACGAGTAGCACTGG